>OHFP01000226.1_pt1 | contig 33569 bp, 30 predicted proteins | sample 1567591 | NCBI WGS metagenome assembly OHFP01 (sample SAMEA3879547, study PRJEB24766) | human gut metagenome | biome: human-associated habitat; feature: feces | place: USA | collected 1985/1987 | reverse complement strand
TGGGACTACATCGACGTCATCATCTTTACCGGAGACGCCTTTGTGGATCATCCGAGCTTCGGTACTGCATGCATAGCCCGTTACCTGCAGAAGCACGGCTACCGTGTGGCCGTGGTTCCGCAGCCCAACTGGCGGGACGACCTGCGCGACTTCCGCAAGCTCGGGAAGCCGAGGCTGTATTTCGCGGTGAACTCCGGCGCCATGGACTCTATGGTCAACCATTACACGGCCGCACGCAGGCTCCGCCACAACGATGCCTATACGCCAGACGGACGCTTCGGACAGCGCCCTGACAGGGCCGTTACAGTCTATACGAAGATACTCAAGCGCCTCTGGCCGGAGGTACCGGTGGTGATAGGCGGCGTGGAGGCGTCGCTGCGGCGCCTGTGCCACTATGACTACTGGGCCGACCGCCTGATGCCCTCGATACTGGTGGACAGCGGTGCGGACTGGCTGTGCTACGGAATGGGCGAGCGGACGATGCTTGAACTCACCAAGGCAATGGAATCCGGACGGAATCTGCACCAGATGGAGAAGATTCCGCAGATCGCGTTCCTGCGCAGGGGGACATGCAAGGTTCCGGACGCACGCCTGCTGCATTCCTTCGAGGCCTGCCTTGCCGACAGGAAGGCGTTCGCCGAGAACTTCCACGATATCGAGACCTGTGCCAACATGCTGCATCCCGGCGTGCTGGTCGAGCCTGTCGGAGACGGCTATGTGCAGGTCAATCCTCCTCTTCCGCCTGCCACTACGGAAGAAATGGACTCTTTCTGGGACCTCCCGTTCACCAAGCGGCCGCATCCGCGCTACAAGGGCGGGCGCATTCCTGCCTACGACATGATAAGGGATTCGATAATCACCCACAGGGGATGTTTCGGCGGCTGCAACTTCTGCACGATAGCCGCCCACCAGGGGAAGTTCATCCAGTCCCGTTCCGAGAAGTCGATACTCGAAGAGGTACGCCGGCTTGTCGCGATGCCGTGGTTCAGGGGCAATATCTCGGATCTCGGCGCCCCTACGGCCAACATGTACGGAATGCGCGGGAAGGACGCCTCGAAATGCGGCGTGTGCCGGCGCAAGTCCTGCCTCTTTCCTTCGCCGTGTCCCAACATGGACCGCAGCCATGTCCGCCTGCTGGAGCTGTACCGCAAGGTGGACGCCGTGAAGGGCGTAAGGCATTCGTACATAGGAAGCGGGGTGAGGTATGACCTTTTCCTCGACGACAAGTGCTTCAATGCCGAGGGAGGAAAGGAATATCTGCGCGAACTGATGCTCAGGCATACTTCGGGCAGGCTGAAGGTGGCTCCGGAACATACCGAGGAGCATGTGCTCAGATATATGGCCAAGCCTTCGTTCAGGCTTTTCGAGACCCTGCGCAGGGAGTTCGACCGCATAAACCGCGAGGAGGGCACGCATACCGAGCTCGTTCCGTACTTCATTTCCTCGCATCCCGGCTGCACCTTGCAGGACATGCGCCGCCTAAGCGCGAATCCCTGCCTCAAGGGCATCTGGATGGAGCAGGTGCAGGATTTCATGCCCACTCCGATGACCACCTCGTCGGTGATGTTCTACACCGGCTTGGATCCGCGCGACATGAAGCCGGTGTTCGTGGAGAGGGATCCGGAAAGAAAAAAGGAACAAAAATCTTTGTTTTTCAGAAAATAGTGTCATATTTGCATTCCGTTTAGAATACTTATATGGGACAGGACAACAAGAAACGACACATCATCAGCTATGAGAACATGCCCCGCGAGCTTGCCGAGGCATTCGCAGAGAAGTATCCTAAAGGGTTCAACGACTATCTTCCGGATCTCACGAAGTATACGAAGCCGGACGGCACGCCTTTCTATGCCGTGATGCTCGAGCTTCCCGAGGACATCTACCTTGTGAAGATAAAGGTCAAGATCGACGATGCCGACGACATCAAGAGCTGGCTCGAGGGCGAGGAAGAGGCCGAGAACGAGGAAGTCGCGGGAACGAGCGGTTCCGTCGTCGACGAGGAAGGCACGCTGCCCGACGACAATATAGCGCAGTACGGCACCGACGACGATTCTTCCGATTCAGGTGAATAGATCCCGTCTTAAAATATCTGACCAGAAAATACTCCTGTTTCTGAGTCTGGCGGTCGGCGTGCTCTCTGGGTGCGCCGCTGTCATCCTCGACCGGGCCATAGAATTTATCAGCGCCTTTCTCGGCGAAGGTGGCGACGCCGGCAATGCCTACCACTGGAGGTACCTGATGCTCCCCGGCATAGGCATGTTCATATCCCTGATGCTGCTGAAGTTCGTGGTGCGCGACAATATCGGCCACGGCGTGACCAAGGTGCTGCTGGCCGTCTCCCGCAACGAATCCAAGATCAGGCCGCACAACACCTGGTCGTCGCTGCTGACTTCCGCCTTTACGATAGGCTTCGGCGGCTCGGTGGGTGCCGAGGCCCCCATGGTATATACCGGAGCCGCGATAGGCTCCAATCTCGGCCGCGTGTTCGGCCTCTCCTACAGGCAGATCACCGTGCTCCTGGGCTGCGGCGCGGCCGGAGCCGTGGCAGGCATATTCAAGGCTCCGCTCGCCGGAGTGCTCTTCACCATGGAGATACTGCTCTTCAACGTGTCGATGAAGACCATGCTGCCGCTGCTTATATCGACGGTGTCGGCTACCGTGGTGTCGTATATCTTCAGGGGGCAGACTCCGGTGTTCGCCTGCGCCCTTACGCCCTTCTCGCTGCCGAATATCCCGTTCTACATAGTTCTCGGCGTGGCGGCCGGCTTCTTCTCGCTCTATTTCACCAACGGTACGCTTTGGCTCGAGGACAAGCTGTCGCACCTGCGCAATCCCTATGCGAAGTGGGCCATGTGCGCCGTAGGGCTTGGACTGCTGATATTCCTTTTCCCGCCCCTGTACGGACAGGGCTACGATGCACTGCACACCCTGCTCAACGGCCGCGAGTTCGTCCTCGAGAGAGACACCCCGCTGTCGTTCATGATGAGCAGTGCGTGGGGAGTGCCGCTGTTCTTCCTGCTTATACTCTTCTTCAAGATAGTGGCGATGACGCTGACCAATTCCGGAGGGGGAGTAGGAGGAACCTTCGGCCCCACGCTTTTCGCAGGGGCGGTGCTCGGCTTCGTCGTCGCACGCTGCTTCAACCTCTGCGGGCTCGCCGTACCGGAGCAGAACTTCGTGCTCGTAGGAATGGCGGCGCTCATGGCAGGGGTCATGCAGGCGCCTATGACGGCAATCTTCCTGATTGCCGAGATTTCGGGCGGATACGAGCTGCTGATACCGCTGATCCTGACTTCAACCGTGTCGTTCGGAACGGTAAGGATATTCGAGAGCTACTCCATATATACGAAGCGTATCGCCCAGAGCGGGGACCTGCTCACGCACGACAGCGACCAGGCGGTGCTCACCCTGATGAAGACCAACGACCTTATCAGGGACAAGTATCCCAAGGTGCAGATCGACGCCACGCTGCGCGAGATCGTGGACGTGATTTCGAACTCGGACGCTGCCGTGCTCGCAGTGATAGATTCGAGCGGGCGCTTCCAGGGTATGGTGGACCTTGCGGCGGCGAGGAAATTCCTGTTCAGCCCGGAGTGCTACGACACCGTGCATGTCTACAACATGATGGAGACTCCTCCCGATTATATCTACTACGGAGAGAAAATGGACTCCGTGATGCAGAAGTTCGACCGGACCGGCGCGTGGAGGCTGCCCGTGATAGACAGCGGGCGCAAGTATCTCGGATTCATCTCCAAGTCGAGGCTCCTGACCGCCTACCGCAACGAACTCAAGGAGATTTCCGTGCAGGACTGACGAGCCTCAGCGCGATGCGCGATCTCTCCGTATCGACGCTCTCCACGACGACTGTCACCTTCTGGTGCAGCTTCAGCACTTTGGCGGGATCGGTGCCGCGGGGTCCGAGCCGTGAAACATGTATGAGCCCGTTCTCGTGTATGCCTATGTCTACGAAGGCTCCGAAATTGGTTATGTTCGTGACTATGCCCGGAAGTTCCATGCCCGCCTTCAGGTCTTCGAGTTCCCGTATGTCTTCCGCGAACCTGAACTCTCCGGCCTCTCCGCGGGGATCGAGCCCCGGCTTGGCCAGTTCCCTGATGATGTCGCGCACGGTAGGGAGTCCTGCATCGCCGCTCACGAAATCCTCCGGATTTATTCCGGCGCACATCTGAGCGTTGCCTACGAGATGCGAGACGTCGGTTCCCAGGCTCTTGGCCATCTTTTCCGCGATACCGTAGGACTCGGGGTGCACGGCGGAGTCGTCGAGGGGGTTTTCGGCACCCTTGATGCGCAGGAAGCCCGCGCACTGCTCGAAGGTTTTGGCTCCGAGCCGCGGCACGTCCGAAAGCTCTTTCCTGCTCTTGAAAGGCCCGTGGGCATTCCTGTAGTCTATGATGTTCTCGGCAAGGGCCGGCCCTATGCCGGACACATATGCCAGCAGGTAGCCGGAGGCCGTGTTGAGGTTGACGCCCACGGCGTTGACGCAGCTCTCGACCGTGGTCTGGAGCTTCTCTTTGAGCAGGTTCTGGTCTACGTCGTGCTGGTACTGGCCTATGCCGAGGTTCTTGGGGTCTATCTTCACGAGTTCGGCAAGAGGATCCATTAGCCTGCGGCCTATCGATACGGCTCCCCTTACCGTAACGTCTTCGTCGGGGAATTCCCGTCTTCCGGCCTCGGATGCGCTGTATATCGATGCGCCGTCTTCGCTTACCGTCCATATCCGGCAGCCTTCTGGAAGGCGTATGCGGCGCATGAAGTCCTCCGTCTCGCGCGATGCCGTGCCGTTGCCGATTGCGACGGCCTGTATCCTGTATTCCGACAGTATCCTCTGCACTTCCGTTATCGCCTTCACCTTCTCATTGCGCGGAGGGTGCGGATAGATTATCGTGTGGTACAGCAGCCCTCCCTGTTCATCGAGGCAGGCGAGCTTGCAGCCGTTGCGGTAGCCGGGGTCTATGGCGAGCGTGCGCTTCTGGCCTACCGGGGCGCCGAGCAGCAGCTGGCGCAGGTTCTCTCCGAAGACCCTGATGCTCTCCTCGTCGGCCTTATGCTTGGCTTCCCTGATTACTTCCCCGCTGATCGAAGGATAGATAAGGCGCTTGAACGAGTCGGCGGCCGCAAGGCGTATCTCGGAGGCCAGTGCTTCGGAAGGGTAGCCCTGTGCCTTGCAGAAGTCGTAGTATATCTTCGATGTGCATTTCTCCGGGTCGGCGTCAATGCTTACGCTGACGAACCCTTCGGCCTCGGCCCTGAGTACGGCCAGCAGGTTGTGCGAGGGAATCCTGTCGAGCGGGTAGCTGAAATCGAAATAGCTGCGGTACTTCGCCGCTTCGGGATTCTCCCTGCCGGCCTTCGTGACGGCGGACCTTATGCGGCGCGTGCGGAAGATCGCGCGCTGGTTTTCCCTTATCTGCGCCGTCTCGGAGAGCCTTTCGGCTATTATGTCCCTTGCACCCTGGAGGGCGTCTCCGGGGCCTGGAACCTCGTCGGAAGTATACTTTGCCGCCTCGGAGAGCGGGTCGCGTGCGGCGAGCGTCCACATGGCGTCGGCGAGCGGCCCGAGCCCGCGTTCCCTGGCCTGGGTCGCCCGGGTGCGCCTCTTTGGCCTGTAGGGAAGGTAGAGGTCTTCGAGTTCGGCGGAGCTGAGGCAGTTTTCGATCCTTTCCTTCATGGCCTCGTCGAGTGCTCCGGCCTGCGAGATTGCGGCAAGTATGGTCTGCTTGCGCTTCTCCATTTCGCCGAACACGTCGCACAGGTGCTTGAGTTCGGCCACGGAGGCGTCGTCCAGACCGCCCGTCTTCTCCTTGCGGTAGCGGCTTATGAAAGGTATGGTGTCGCCCTGGACGAACATCTCCACGCAGTTCTCCACCTGCCAGGCCTTTATTCCGAGCAGCCCGGCTATATGTCTGATGTACAGTTCCTTCATTTCGCTGCCCTCGTGAATTTGCGGAACCTCAGGGCGATTACGCCCCAGAAGGCCTCTCCGAATATGCTGCCGGACATCTTTGACGTGCCGGCCTTGCGGTTGACGAATATTACCGGGACTTCCGCTATGCGGAACCCGAGCTTGTGGGCGGTATATTTCAGCTCTATCTGGAAGCCGTAGCCCTTCATCCTTATCTTGTCGAGGTCGATAGTCTCGAGCACCCTGCGCGAGTAGCATACGAAACCGGCGGTACTGTCGAATATCTTGAATCCGAGCACCGTCCTGACATAGATCGAGGCGCAGTAGGAGAGCAGTATCCTGCCCATGGGCCAGTTGACCACGTTGACGCCGTCGCAGTAGCGGGAACCTACCGACATGTCGGCTCCTCCCTGCGTGCATGCCGCGAGCAGCCTCGGAAGGTCGGCGGGGTTGTGCGAGAAGTCCGCGTCCATTTCGAACACATAGTCGTAGTCCCTGCCGCAGGCCCACCTGAAGCCCGCGACATAAGCCGTGCCGAGCCCCTGCTTGCCGCTCCTGCACAGGAGGAACAGCCTGTCGGGGTATCCGGCCTGCATCTTCCTTACCGCGTCGGCAGTGCCGTCGGGGGAGCCGTCGTCTATGACCAGTATGTGATAGCCGCCTTCTATGGCGAAGACGGCCGGGACTATGCGCGAGATGTTCTCGATCTCGTTGTAGGTAGGAATTATGACCAGTTTCTTTTCCATCAATACAAATTTAGTATTTTTGTCGGGACTTTTATTGTTTTCCGCCTTAATTGCACGATATGTCAGTTTCTGTCTTCAATATCCCGCCGCGTCCTTCCACCGGCGACATACGCAGGATAGCCTCCGCATGCAGCGGAGAATACAGTTTCATATGTACCCGCACCACGCTTCCGGAATGGGTTGCCGGAGGAAGGGAGCGTATGCTCAGGCTTGCGGACGACACCGGGGCCGTGCTCCTGTATGCCGACCGCTTCAACCGTGTGGACGGCTGCCTCGAACCGTGGCCTGTCATCGACTGGCAGGAAGGCTCGCTGCGCGACGACTTCGATTTCGGCAGCGTGCTGCTGGTGAGGAACTCCGCGCTCGTGCAGGCGGCCTCGGAAATGGATGCGGACTACCGCTACGCCGGTCTGTACGACCTGTGGCTGCGCCTTTCGAGACTTGGGGAGTTCGTGCATATAGGCGAATACCTCTATTACGAGGACAAGGAAGACCTGCGCAGCTCCGGGGAGAAGCTCTTCGACTATGTGAACCCCTCGGCGCGGGAAGTGCAGATAGAAATGGAGAAGGCCTGCACGGCTCATCTCAAGGCCGTGGGCGGCTACCTTGCCCCGGTCTTCAAGGATGTCGACCTCGGCTCCGGAAGCAGCTTCGAGTTCGAGGCGTCGGTTGTGATACCCTGCCGCAACAGGGTGCGCACCATAGGCGACGCCATACGTTCGGCGCTCTCCCAGAAGACGGACTTCCCCTATAATGTGATAGTGGTCGACGACAATTCCACCGACGGAACGCCCGAAGTGATTTCGTCCTTTGACGATCCGCGCCTCGTGTACATAGCGCAGGAACCCGGATACCATGCGATAGGCGGCAACTGGAACGCCGCCATATGGCACCCTTCCTGCGGGAGGTTCGCCCTGCAGCTCGACTCGGACGACATGTATTCCGACGACGAGGTAGTCGCCCGCTTCGTAAGGGCGTTCCGCGAGCAGGACTGCGCCATGGTCATAGGCAGCTACAGGATTACCGACTTCGACCTCAACGAACTGCCTCCGGGAGTAATCGACCACAGGGAGTGGACCGAGGAGAACGGACGCAACAACGCCCTCCGCATCAACGGGCTCGGGGCGCCGCGGGGTTTCTGGACTCCGCTGCTGCGCAGCATAGGAGGCTTTCCCGTGACCAAGTACGGCGAAGACTATGCGGTCGCGCTCCGCATAAGCCGCGAGTACAGGATAGGGCGCATCTGGGATGTGATGTACGACTGCCGCAGGTGGACGGGCAATTCCGACGCCGACCTGAGCGTGGACAGGGTTAACGCCAACAACCTCTATAAGGACCGCCTGAGGACCTGGGAACTTGCCGCAAGGCGGAGACTCAACGTTGGCAGGATGCGAAAGCGATAACTTATCTCTCCTGCAGGGGGATGTGTCCAGGGAGGCGTTTTACATCTTTTTTCAGCCTCCCTGGACATATCCCCCTGCAGGATTGGAAAGGAAGCCGGGGCGGACCGGGTTCTCTTTAGAGTTGAAAGGAAGCCTGTGCAGACCGGGTTTTCTGCCGGATTGAAAAAAACTGCGAATACTCTTGCGGATTCCGCTTCTTTGTCATATCTTTGTCGTGTATTAATAAACTACTACACGAAAGCATATGATAAAGATCGACAACCTGGCGTTCAGCTACGGAAAGAATCAGGTCCTGAACAATATCAGCCTGACACTCGGGGAGGGCAGGATTTACGGCCTTCTCGGAGAGAACGGCGTCGGAAAGACGACGCTGCTGACACTGCTGTGCGGCCTGAAGGCTCCGCAGCAGGGAACCATACTTGCAGAAGGGGAGCAGCCCTCGCACCGCAGCCCGGCATGGCTCGAGCAGATCTCCTACCTGCCCGACGATGTCGCTCCGGTGAACGACAAGGCTCTCGGGTGGGCGCGCAGCCGGGGACGCTTCTGGCCCGGCTTCTCTCTCGACAAGTTCGTCTCCGTGATGCGCGAGTTCGAGACCGACACCGAGCAGAAGCTCTCCACCATGTCGGCCGGACAGCTCAAGAAGACATACATCAGCTTCTGCCTCGCCTGCAACACTAAGTACCTCTTCATGGACGAGCCCACCAACGGCCTGGACATCCCGTCCAAGGCGCAGTTCCGTTCTGCCGTGCTGAAATATACCGACGAGAACGCTACGCTCGTGATTTCCACGCACCAGGTCCGCGACCTCGAGAACGTGATAGACCCCATAATCATACTCGAGCCCCAGGATGTGCTGCTCAACGCCTCGGTAGAGGAGATTTCGTCCAGGCTTTTCTTCGACTACGGCTCCGAACTGCATCCGGAGAGCCTCTACTCCGAGCAGCTCCCCGGCGGCTTCATACAGGTGTACCCCAACAGGGACGGCCGCGACAGCAAGGTCAATATCGAGGCCCTGTTCAACGCCGCGCACCGCAACCGGGAGGTGATAAAGTCGCTTTTCAGCAAATAAACAATGTCAAAGATTCCGACAGATATGAACAATATATTCAATTTCAACCGATTCGGGAGATATTTCTCATACGAGCTCCGCAATGCCAGGAACTCGTACGGAATGACTATGGCGGTGGTAGGACTGCTGCCAGCGATACTGCTCGGCATATTCGCCCTGCTGACACTGATTTTCAACATATTCGACGCCGGAGTGGACTTCACCCCCGCCGCGAGGCCCGTGGCCATAGTCGCGGCCCTGATAATCGTGACTTTCGGCTCTCCCGCCGCTATCTACGGCTCCGTTACCGACCGCAGGGCAGGTACGGACTATCTGCTCGTGCCCGCCTCGACTTTCGAGAAGTGGCTTTCGATGATACTGATGATGTGTATCGTGGTACCTGCGGTGCTGTGCGTGCTGCTTTTCGCGTGCGACTCGCTCCTGGCGCTGATACTGCCCGACACCTACGGCTGGCCTATATGGCAGCTGGTCGGCTTCAATCCTTTCAATATCGTGCTTGACGAGGAGGTATCCGTCAACCTCGCCTACCCCGTGTTCCTCGGGACGGCAAGTTCCATGCTCTTCATGACCCTCGGGGCGATCTTCTTCAAGAAGTCGAAGATAGCGAAGACCATACTCGTCGGACTGCTCATAAACGTAGTGCTCAGCCCTGTCTCCATAGGAGTCGTCGCCGGCGCAGAGTACCTTGACGACCTGTCTTCTCCCTACGATGCCGCGCGCATCTTCAACACCTTCATGAATGTCGTGCTGTGGGGCCAGATCGTCATCCTCGCCCTTGCGGTATACTTCAGGCTCAGGTTCATCAAACATTAGCGGCTTATGATGATATTTGACGAAAACAAGCCCATATACATCCAGATAGCCGACGACATCAGCGACAAGATACTCCGCGGCGAATGGAAGCAGGGCTCCAGGATCCCTTCCGTGAGGGAGTGGGGGGCGCAGATAGGCGTCAACCCGAACACGGTGGCCCGTTCGTACGAGATACTTTCGGACAGGAAGATAATAGTCAAGCAGAGGGGCGTGGGATTCTTCGTGACGGGCGACGCGGTAGACGTCATCAAGAGCACGGAGAGGACGAGGTTCCTCGAGGAGGAACTGCCCGCCTTCAGGGACAGGGCGATGTACCTCGGGTTGGATTTGAATGAAATTCTAAAGAGATAGTAAAGATGAAAAGGTATTTCATGCCGCTTGCGGCGGCAGTGTTGTGTGTGCTGGGCCTCGGCTCGTGCAGGGTGTTCAGGTTCAGTTCGGATTTAGCGGAAAGGGAGGTCGTCACGGCCGAAGGCGAGAGCGTGACCAGGGCTTTCGACTCCCTCCCGGAGTTCCGTGCGGTGGAGTTCTCCGTGCCTGCCGACATCAGCTACAGTGCGGGAGAATGCGCCCTCAGTGTCACGACGGCGCAGAATGTGCTCGACAAGCTGGATGTGAGGGTTGACGGGGACGTGCTCGTGGTGGAGCTCAATCCCGGAGTGGCGAGGCTCAAGAATATTAAGACCTTCGATGTGGTACTCTCCTCTCCGGAGCTGCGCAGCGTGGGTATAGACGGAGCCGCGTCGTTCAAGGCCGGGACCGGGGTGCTTTCGTCGGAAGACTTCTATATCGAAGTCAACGGTGCGGGAGACATCAGTCTCGCCTCCCTCCGTGCGGCCGATGTCGGCATCGAGATAAACGGAGCCGGGAACGTGACGGTTGCCGGAGTGGACTGCACTGATATAGATATAGAGATCAACGGCGCAAGTTCCTGCACGGTATCGGGAAAGGCAGAGTCTGCCGCCGCCGAGATAAACGGAGCCGGGGATATCGACCTTTCGGGACTCGACACCCGGGAGCTGGATTCTTCCGTGAACGGCATAGGGAGCATCAAGAGGCCGAAGGGACTCAGCCGTTAGGCTCTGCCCGGTGCATGGGCCTGTGGGCGGCCTGCCGCGAGAGCCTGAGGTTCCTGTCCATTTCTTCCCGGCATTCCCCGGGAATGCAGCAGAGGCGGAACTTCTCCCAGATATAGTCTACGGCTATGTCCCTCGGGTGCACGAGGTCGGCGGCATAGAAGCGGTAGTCGCGCAGCTCGTCCAGCAGCAGTTCGTAGGCCGGGAAGTACGAAAGTCCTTCCCGGCTTTCCAGTATGCCGTCGACCGCCAGCTGCAGCGTGGCCTTCGAGAGGGTGTTCTCATGTGCTCCGCCGCCGAGATGCCTGATCGGGGAGACGGTGAAGATGAACTGTTTCTCGGGATGTGAGTGGACTATATCCCCGAGAAGCTGAGAGCACCGGGATATGTCGAGGCGCTTCCTGCCGAACTCGTATCCCGGGCGCTTGAGGCAGTTCGACACGACCTTGCCGTCCCGCGTCCATACATAGGCCGTACCGAGGGTTATGATGACCCTCGTGCTCCTGAGCCAGAACGCGCGCGCCGATGCCAGTGCCGAATTTGCCGCATCGAGGAACTCTTCCATGCTGCTGCGTGCGAACGAGGTATGGTGCTCGAAGCTGCATACGAGTCCGGCTCCGGCGCCCATCTGCACGCAGTCCGCTTCCGTGTAACTGTCATCGGAATCGAGCCGGGAGACGGCGAGGGCAATTGAGGCCGGGTTGTACAGAGTTCCGAAAGGGTTCACCAGCACATCCATGCCGGCCTCGCGCATCCTGCTTCCTATCCCGTCGGTGAAACAGCTCCCTATGAGCACGGCAGGGTCGTCCGGAGAGACCTGCACTCCGGACTTCGACAGCTTTATTTCGGTCGTGAACTTCAAGGCGTATGGGTTTTCATAAGTAGACAAAATTATAACTTTTTCGCGTAATCTGCCCGTTTCTTGCTATTTTTGCGTCCGTTAAGGAGAATATATACGCTTATGAAGAATATCAGATCCAGATTCCTGTATGCGCTGCTGGGCGCCGCTCTGCTGCTTGTGCCCGGAGCCCTGTCCGCCCGCAGCCACAGCCTCTATGTGGTTACTACCGGCGATGTGCACGGCTCGTGGTTCGCCGCCCCCTATGTCGGGGACGGCGCCACCAAGACCAGCCTGATGTCCGTCAAATACTATGTCGACAGCCTGCGCGCCGCAGTAGGCGGGGACAACGTGCTGCTGCTCGACGCCGGAGACTGCCTGCAGGGCGACAACGCCGCATACTACTACAACTATGTGGATACCGCCGGCCCTCATCTTTTCAGCCGCATCTGCGCCTATATGGGCTATGACGCCGTCACCGTGGGCAACCACGACATCGAGACAGGCCATGCCGTCTACGACAGGGTCAATTCCGAACTCGCCGGGGAAGGAATCCCCTGGCTGGGAGGCAATGCCCTCAGGACATCCGACCGCACCTCCTATTTCCCCGTGTATACGGTGCTGGACAAGGGAGGTCTCAAGGTAGCGGTGCTCGGCTTCACGAATCCCAACATCAAGGCATGGCTGTCCGAGGACCTCTGGAGCGGAATGGAGTTCATTTCCCTGATTCCGTGCGTGCAGAAGTGGGTGGATGTCGTGAACGAGAAGGAGAAGCCGGATGTCGTGATAGTGCTGGTGCACTCGGGTACGGGCGAGGGAGACGGCTCGGTGCTCGAGAGCCAGGGGCTCGACCTGCTTGCTTCGCTCGAGGGAGTCGACCTCCTTGTGACGGCCCACGACCACAGGCCCCGCGTCGAGTCGAAGGGCGGAACATACATGGTCAACGCAGGTTCGCGTGCGGGATATGTGGGATATGCCTGCATCGAGGTGGACAAGTTTGCCGGCAGGCTGCGCTCCAAGAGCGTGGAGGCCGATATAGTGCGTCTCGACAAGAATAAGGTCGACAACGCTATGGCCGAAGCCTTCTCCGAGGACTTCGAGGCCGTGCGTGCGTTCACCAACCGCAAGGTAGGTACGCTCGCCATGGACCTGTATTCGCGCGAGGCCTTCACCGGGATGTCCGATTTCATCAACCTTATCCACACCGTGCAGCTCGGAGTGCCCGAGGCCGACATATCGTTCGCCGCACCTCTGAGCACTGACGGCAGGGTGTCCAGCGGAGACGTGATATATAACGACATGTTCACGATCTATCCGTTCGAGAACCAGCTCTTCGTCGTAAGGATGCGCGGCAGCGAGATAAAGGACTATCTCGAATATTCCTACGACAACTGGATCCAGACTCCGGGCGAGCATGTGCTCAGGATAAGGAAGGGCGAAGATCCCCGCTACGGCACGGAGAACTGGTCGTTCGAGGGCCCTACATATAACTTCGACTCGGCCGCGGGCATCAACTATACCGTGGATGTGACCAGGCCTGCCGGAAGCAGGGTGGAGATCAGCTCGCTCGCCGACGGAAGGCCTTTCCAGGAGAACGGGTGGTATAACGTGGCAATGACCTCGTACCGTGCGAGCGGCGGAGGAAACCTGATTCCGCTCGGTGCCGGGATCGAAGATGTCGAAGACGAGGGCAGGGTAGTGGCGAGATACCCCGAAATAAGGGATATGATCTACGACTTCATAAGCAGCCGCGATGTCGTGACTCCGTCCGAGGTGGGCGACAGGAAACTGCTCGGAGAGTGGAAGTTCGTTCCCGGGCAGGTAGTCGGGCCCCTGATGAAGGCCGATATGGAACTGGTGTTCGGAGACTAATGCCTTCCGAGTGACTTGAGCCTCTGCTGGAGGGTGCCGCTCACGGCCATTTTCATCATGCGGCGGGTCTGGTCGAACTGCTTGAGCAGCTTGTTCACCTCCGCCACGCTGGTTCCAGAGCCCTTTGCTATACGGGTGCGCCTCGAGCCGTTAAGGCATTCGGGGTGCTCCTTTTCGTATGGGGTCATCGACTGTATTATGGCTTCGGTCGACTTGAAGGCGTCTTCGGGGATGTCCACATCCTTGAGCGCCTTGCCGACGCCGGGGAGCATGCCCATTATGTCCTTCATGTTGCCCATTTTCTGGACCTGCTTGAGCTGGTCGTAGAAATCGTTCAGCGTGAACTGGTTCTTGGCTATCTTCTTCTTGAGGCTGCGGGCCTGCTGCTCGTCGTACTGCTCCTGGGCCTTCTCCACGAGGGTGACCACATCGCCCATGCCGAGTATCCTGTCGGCTATCCTCGCGGGGTAGAACAGCTCCAGCGCCTCCATTTTCTCTCCGGCGCTGATGAACTTGATGCTCTTGCCCGTGACCGCCTTTATCGACAGCGCAGCGCCGCCCCTGGTGTCGCCGTCCATTTTGGTGAGCACGACTCCGTCGTAGTCTATGGCCTCGTTGAACGCCTTTGCAGACTCGACGGCGTCCTGTCCTGTCATGGCGTCGACGACGAACAGGCTTTCGCTTGGATTGAGCGCCTTGTGCATCGCCGAGATCTCGTCCATGAGTTCCCTGTCGACCACGAGCCGTCCGGCGGTGTCGACTATCACGGCGGAGAAGCCTTCGGCCTTGGCCTTTGCCACCGCGTCGAGGGCTACCTTGACGGGATCCTTCTCGCCGGGCTCGGAATATACCGGTACCCCGACCTGCTCTCCGAGCGTGGACAGCTGGTCGACCGCCGCAGGCCTGAACGTGTCGCAGGCTGCGAGCAGCACCTTCATCCCTGACTTGCTCCTGAGGCGCAGCGCGAGCTTGCCGCAGAACGTGGTCTTGCCGGAACCGTTGAGTCCGGCGACGAGTATTACCGCGGGAGAGCCCTTGAGGTTGATCTCGCTGTGCTCGGAGCCCATGAACTCCACAAGCTCGTCATGGACTATCTTGACCATCATCTGCTGGGGCTTGACGGCGGTGAGCACATCGGAGCCCAGAGCCTTTGCCTTGACCCTGTCGCAGAATTCCTTGGCCACCTTGTAGGATACGTCCGCGTCGAGCAGCGCCCTGCGTATGTCCTTGACGGTTTCGGCTATGTTTATTTCGGAGATCTTGCCTTCGCCCCTGAGTATCTTGAACGACCTTTCCAGTCTGTCGGAGAGATTTTCAAACATATTCTGTCCCTTTTTCTTATGAGCTGTCTTATACGGACTGCAAATTTAGCCAACGCGGTGCATAATTGCAAGCGTATGCGGAGCCGTCATCGGAGCGGGGAAGGTCGGTATTGCGTATAATCGTCGATTTTTTATAATTTTGCGCCCTGTAACGGAAGAAGGAATGACGACACATACGCACACCCATACGCAGCGGCTCGAGAGACTCGACGCCGCATATTATATCGCCATAGCGCTCAATATAGGATATGTCGCGGCTGAGACCTGCGTCGCGCTGGTGCACGGTTCCGCGGGGCTCCTCTCGGATGCCGGACACAAGCTCATGGACGTGTTCTCGCTGCTGATAGCCCTGCTTGCGTTCAAGCTCGCCTCGAGCAGGCCCTCGCAGCGCAGGACCTACGGCCTGCGCAAGGTGTCGGTGCTGATATCCCTGGTGAACGCCCTGCTGCTTGCAGCGGTCGTGCTGGCGATACTGGTAGAGAGCGCCTCCAAACTCGCGCATCCCTCTCCCGTCGACGGGGCCGCGATCTCTTGGACTGCCGCCGCGGGAATACTCGTGAGCGGGATAAGCGCCCTGCTCCTCGGAAGGTTCAGGCGCGGCGACATCAATACCCGGGGAGCCTTCCTGCACATGGCCACGGATTCCCTGATGTCGCTCGGCGTGGTGCTGTCGGGAGTGGTGATAAGCGTCACAGGCTGGTCGGTGCTCGACCCTCTCGTCGGAGTGGTCATTTCGTCGGTGATGCTGGCCGGAGCCGTCAAGCTCGTTATCGACAGCTTCGGCATGATCATCGACTCCGTTCCGGAAGGGATAGATCCCTCGCATGTCAGAGAACTCATCCTGTCGTGCAGGGGAGTGGAGGGCATAGACGAGCTGCATATATGGCCGGTCAGCATATTCGAGACCGCCCTGAGCGCCAGGGTGCGCGTGCACGGGGCGGAGAATGCGGAGCATGTGCCGGACGAGATACGCCTCAGGCTCTCGTCGGAAGGCATACAACAATCTACGGTCGAAGTGCATCTTATATGACAGTTGGTTGAACGAATCTAAATACAGAAATTCATGAAGAAGGCAGTTACTTTCCTTGCCGCCGCTGCGGCTATGTTTTCAATGGCATCGTGCTCCGGAAACCAGAGCATAGACGGACACTGGGATTTCAAGACCATGAACGGAGAGGAGGTGGTCACCACCGAGAAGACTCCTTTCCTCGAGTTCGACGGCGAGAGCGGCCGCGTGCACGGATGCCTCGGCGTCAATTTGGTGAACGGAAGCTATACTTTCGAGGACGGCAAGCTTACGCTGGGCAACCTCGGTATGACGATGATGGCCGGACTTCCCGAGGACATGGCGGTCGAGAGCGCCCTGGGCGATGCATTGAAGCTTGCCCGCGGAGCAAAGGTCTCGTCGGACAAGCTTTCGATTACAGATGCGGAGGGCGAGGTGATACTCACCCTTGAAAGGGGCCAGGAGCAGCAGTAGGATACAGGAGGGGGCTTCCCCTACCTGTATTCGTCCCAGCTCTTGATGCTGATCTTATCCAGAGGGACGGCGCAGAACGCCCTGATATAGGCAGTCGCGAGACGGCTGTTCGTAATCAGGGGAACGTTGAAGTCTATCGCCGCCCTTCTCATTTTATACCCGTTGCTTAGCTCGTTGTGCGTGAAGTTCTTGGGTATGTTGATGACGAGGTCGACCTCGTGGTTGCGTATCAGGTCGAGGGCCGCGGGATGACTTTCCGAGGTCACCTCGAAGGGCCATAGAGCCCTCTGTGCCTCCACTCCGTTCTCGTTGAGGTACTTGCAGGTGCCTGCAGTGGCGTAGATCTTCATTCCGGTCTTCGCGAGCACCTGGCAGGCATAGAGTATGTCCGCCTTCTGGCGTGCGTTGCCCGACGAAATCAGCACTCCCTTCACCGGTATCCTGTGACCTACCGACAGCATCGACTTGAGCAGGGCCTCGTCGAGGTTGTCACCGATGCATCCTACCTCTCCGGTAGAGGACATGTCCACTCCGAGCACGGGGTCTGCCTGGTTGAGGCGCGAGAACGAGAACTGCGAGCACTTTATGCCCACATATTCGAGTTCGAAGGGGTCGGTGGATACCGGCTCGGGATGCTCTCCGAGCATGGCCCTCGTCGCGAGTTCTATGAAGTTGGACTTGAGTACCTTCGACACGAAGGGGAAGCTTCTCGACGCCCTCAGGTTGCACTCGATGACCTTGATGTAGTTGTCGGTCGCGAGGAACTGGATGTTGAAGGGGCCGGTTATGTTGAGCTCGCGCGCTATCGCAGCCGTGGTCTTGCGTATCTTCGCGGCGGTGATTCCGTATATCTTCTGGGGAGGGAACTGTATCGTGGCGTCGCCCGAGTGCACGCCGGCGAATTCTATGTGCTCGGAGATCGCCGAGGCTATCACCTTTCCGCCGTCGGCCACCGCATCGCATTCGAGCTCCTTGCAGCGCTGCATGAACGAACTTATCACGACGGGGTGCTCCTCCGATACCTCGACGGCCATGTCGAGGAACACCTTGAGGTCGTCGAAGCTGTAGCATACGTTCATCGCCGCTCCCGACAGCACATACGAAGGCCTTACCAGCACGGGGAAGCCGACTTCCGCGATAAAGTTGTCGATGTCTTCCATGGTCGTGAGCTCCCTCCAGCGGGGCTGGTCTATGCCGAGCTTGTCGACTATCGAAGAGAACTTGTTGCGGTCTTCGGCGCGGTCTATGTCTATGGCGGAGGTTCCGAGTATGTTGATGCCGCTTTCCATAAGGGGCAGGGCCAGGTTGTTGGGAATCTGGCCTCCCACGCTGACTATGACTCCGTACGGCTGCTCGAGCCTGCACACCTCCATTACCGTCTCGAAGCTGAGCTCGTCGAAGTAGAGCCTGTCGCAGACATCGTAGTCCGTGGATACGGTCTCGGGGTTGTAGTTTATCATAATCGACCTGTAGCCCCTCTTGTGCAGGGTCTGGAGGGCGTTGACGCCGCACCAGTCGAATTCTACGCTGCTTCCTATGCGGTAGGCGCCGGAGCCGAGCACTATCACGCTCTTTCCGTCGCCGTGGAAGCTGACATCGTCGCTGCTGCCGTTGTAGGTGAGGTAGAGATAGTTGGTCTGGGAGGGGAATTCGGCGGCGAGGGTGTCTATCTGCTTGACGCAGGGACGCAGCCCTTCCTTCCGCCTGCGCTCTCCGACTTCCGCCTCCGTGGCCGAGACGACGCGGGCTATCTGTATGTCCGAGAAGCCCTGGCGCTTGGCCTTGGCGAGCAGTTCGCGCGGCAGCGAGCCGAGGCTTCCGCAGGCTTCGAGCTCGCGGTAGGTCAGCTCTATGCCGTAGAGCTTGTCGAGGAACCACTTGTCTATCTTGGTGAGTTCGTGTATGCGATCTATGCTGTAGCCCTTCTCCATAGCCGCGGCTATCGCGAAGATACGGCTGTCGGTGGGGTTCTTCAGGGCGTAGTCGAGGTCCTTGCCGTCATAGGCCTTGTTGCAGACGAAGCCGTTCGCTCCCTGGCCTATCATGCGCAGGCCCTTCTGTATGGCCTCCTCGAAGTTGCGGCCTATGGCCATGACCTCTCCGACGCTCTTCATGCTGGAGCCTATCTCCCTCGAGACACCCTTGAACTTGGCGAGATCCCAGCGGGGAATCTTGCACACGACATAGTCGAGTGCGGGCTCGAAGAACGCAGGGGTGGTCTTGGTCACGGCGTTCTTGAGCTCGAAGAGCCCGTAGCCGAGGCCGAGCTTGGCTGCTATGAACGCGAGGGGGTACCCCGTGGCCTTGGACGCGAGCGCCGACGAGCGGCTGAGCCTCGCGTTGACCTCTATGACCCTGTAGTCCTCCCCGTCGGGGCTGAACGCGTACTGGACGTTGCACTCTCCGATTATGCCTACATGGCGTACTATGTCTATGGCGGTCTTGCGCAGGAAGTGGAACTCCTTGTTGGAGAGGGTCTGCGACGGGGCCACGACTATGCTCTCGCCGGTGTGTATGCCCAGCGGGTCGAAATTCTCCATGTTGCAGACCGTGATGCAGTTGTCGTAGCGGTCGCGCACCACCTCGTACTCGATCTCCTTCCAGCCGCGCAGAGACTTCTCGACCAGCACCTGGGGCGAGAACGAGAAGGCCTTGCCTGCAACTGCGTTGAGTTCGGCCTCGTTCTCGCAGAATCCCGAGCCGAGGCCTCCGAGTGCATAGGCTGCGCGTATGATGACGGGATAGCCGACCGAAGCGGCGGCGGCCCTTGCCTCCTCGAGGTTGGAGGCGGCGTGCGAGCGTATCGTCTTGACGCCTATCTCGTCGAGCTTGCGTACGAACAGCTCCCTGTCCTCGGTGTCGATTATCGCCTGTACGGGCGTTCCGAGCACCCGTATGCCGTTGCGTTCGAGCACTCCGCTGCGGTACAGCTCGACTCCGCAGTTGAGGGCCGTCTGTCCTCCGAACGAGAGCAGTATGCCCTGCGGCTTCTCCTTGAGTATGACCTTCTCGACGAAGAACGGGGTTACCGGCAGGAAATACACCTTGTCCGCCACGCCCTCGGAAGTCTGCACCGTCGCGATGTTGGGGTTGATCAGGACGGTCTCTATGCCTTCCTCGCGCAGGGCCTTCAGCGCCTGCGAGCCGCTGTAGTCGAACTCGCCGGCCTCTCCTATCTTGAGTGCTCCGGAACCGAGCACCAGTACTTTCTTTATGCTTTTGTCGATCATAGCGCTATAGTTTCGAGATGAATTCGTCGAAGAGGAACTCCGTGTCCACGGGACCGCTGGATGCTTCGGGGTGGAACTGCACCGAGAAGAAAGGCTTGCTGCGGTGGCGTATGCCCTCGTTGGTGCCGTCGTTCATGTTTACGAAGTACGGTTCCCATTCAGGGCCCAGGGTGCTGTCGTCGACGGCGAACCCGTGGTTCTGGGAAGTTATGTAGCACCTGTCGCTGCCGACCATCCTGACCGGCTGGTTATGGCTGCGGTGTCCGTATTTGAGCTTGAATATGCTGGCTCCGGCCGCACGGGACAGAAGCTGGTTGCCCATGCAGATGCCGCATACCGGCCTGTCTCCCTTCAGCGCCTCCCTGATGTGCTCCACGGCCGGAGTGCAGAACGCCGGGTTTCCGGGGCCGTTGGATATGAACAGCCCGTCCCATTCCAGGGTGTTGAAGTCGTAGTCCCAGGGCACGCGCGTGACCTGCACGCCCCTGCTTATAAGGCAGCGCAGTATCTGGTGCTTTACCCCGCAGTCGACGAGCACAACCTTCTTGCCCTCGCCGGGGTATCTTACCACCTCCTTGCAGCTGACTATGTCCACCTGGTTCTCGATGTTCGGGTCATATTCGTCGATGCTGCTCTCGAGCGTTCCCTCAGGGACTATCTTGCCGAGCATCGAACCCTCCTCGCGGAGGATCTTCGTCAGCTCGCGCGTGTCGATACCGAATATTCCGGGGACCTTCTGCTCTCGCAGCCATTCATCGAGGCTCTTGACGGCGTCCCAGTGGCTGTATTCCTCGCTGTAGTCCGAGATTATCAGTCCGCGTACATGTATCTTCTCCGATTCGAACGACATGCAGAGCCCGTTCTCGTCGAATTCTTCGGGAGGTATGCCGTAGTTGCCTATCAGGGGATAGCTTACGCAGAGTATCTGCCCGGAGTACGAGGGGTCGGTCAGGCTCTCGGGATAACCCACCATAGCCGTGGAGAATACCACTTCACCGCTTGCCGCTCCGTCGTAGCCGAAGCTCCATCCCTCCATCCTGTGTCCGTTCCGCAGGACCAGAGTCGCTTTTTTTCGAGTTTGTGCCATATTTCTTAGCTTACCAGTTGGATGCTTTTGTCATCAGTTCCCTTATCCTGTCGTTGCAGAGCCTGCCCAGGCTGCCCTCGTGGGTGTGTCCCAGCTCCGATGCCGTCAGGACGGAGGGATTGCCGCGCGAATATCTGAACTCTCCTCTGCCTACCTCCTGTCCGACCTGCCGGTAGGCCTCCCTGAACGGGGTGCCCGCGAGCGTGCGCAGGTTCACTTCCTCTACGGTGAACATGCACCCGTACATCGGGTTGTCGAGTATGCGGGTGTTGACCTTCACGGCCGAAAGCATGTAGCGAGTCATCCCGAGGCACGAGTGCATCAGCTCCAGGGCGGGGAAGAGTATGTCCTTGAGGAGCTGGCTGTCGCGGTGGTAGCCGGAGGGCATGTTGCCGAACAGCAGCGCTATCTCGTTGTAGGCGGAAAGTATGCGGTTGCATTTTCCGCGCACCATCTCCCATACGTCGGGGTTCTTCTTGTGCGGCATTATGCTCGAGCCTGTGGTGAGTTCGTCGGGAAAGCTTATGAATCCGAAGTTGGGGCATAGGTAGAGGCAGCAGTCCGATGCGAACTTGTTGAGCGTCAGTGCGAGCGCTCCTATGGCGGAGGCTACGCACATCTCGCTCTTGCCCCGGCTGAGCTGTGCAGCCACGCTGTTGTAGTCCATGGAGTCGAAGCCGAGCAGGCGGGTCGTCATCTCCCTGTCGAGGGGGAAGGAGTTTCCGTATCCGGCGGCCGAGCCGAGCGGGTTGCGGTTCACGACGCGGTAGGCGGCTCCGAGCATGTACATGTCGTTTACCAGCGCCTCGGCGTATGCCCCGAACCAGAGCCCGAACGACGAGGGCATGGCAATCTGGAGGTGGGTATAGCCCGGAAGGAGCACTTCGGAGTACCTGTCGCTGAGTTCCTGGAGGGTGCCGAACAGCTGCAGGGTCTCCTCTCGCAGCGTCTTGAGCTCGTCCCTGAGGAAGAGCTTGATGTCGACGAGCACCTGGTCGTTGCGCGAGCGTCCGGAGTGTATCTTCTTGCCGGTGTCCCCGAGTTCGCGGGTCAGCAGCAGCTCTACCTGCGAGTGGATGTCCTCGACATCGTCCTCGAGGCGGAAAGTACCGTCTTCGATGCTGCGCGCGATCCTGTCGAGCCCCTCGTCCAGCTTTCCGAACTCCTCCTCGCTCAGCAATCCTATGCTGCATAGCATCCTGATGTGCGCCTTGGAGCCCTGCACGTCGTAGCGTGCGAGCTTGAGGTCGAGCTTGCGGTCGTCGCCTACGGTGAAGTCTTCCACCGCGTCGGTGGCCTGAGTGCCTTTATTCCAGAGTGTAGCCATTGTCCAGTTCTTCTATGAATTCGATGTATCCTCCTATGCCGGCGGCGATTTCGGAGGCGAGTATGTATTCGTCTGCCTTGTGGGAGCGGGACGAGTCGCCCGGCCCTATCTTGACTGCGTCCCTTCCGAGCCTCATCCAGTCGGAGGTCGTGGGCGAGTTGTATGTGTGCACCCCGAGCCGCGAGAGGGCGGCGAGCAGGGGAGAGCCCTCCCGGGTCGCGGATGCGAAGTTCGACAGCTTCCTCGGCGTCAGCGTGCTGCTGCATATACCCTGCAGTTCCGAGAGCACTTCCTGCGGAGTATAGAGTTCGTTCGTGCGTATGTCGACGGTGAAACGGCAGTTGTCGGGAATCACGTTGTGTGCGCTTCCCGCCTGGATCTGCGTCACGTTCAGCATCACTTTCCCGGATATGGGGGAGACCCTTGCGAAACCGTGCGCCCTGAGGGCGGCTATGTCGTCCAGCGCGATATACAGGGCGTTTTTCCCGTCGCCCCTAGCGGCATGTCCGCCCACGCCGTGCGCCTCTCCGTCAAGGACCAGCAGCCCTTTCTCGCTGGTAGCGGCCTTCATGCCGGTAGGCTCCCCGACTATCACCCAGTCCGGCGAGGGCAGGGATTCCCTGCCCGAAAGCGGGCCGTCGTGCGAGTACAGCCATGCGGCGCCGCCGTCTCCAGAGCGCTCCTCTTCGGATGTGAGGACGAGCATCAGGTTGAAGTGCAGCTTGGAGTCAAAAAAATGACGGAATGCGGCAATCATCGATACCACACTTCCGCCATCGTCGTTGGACCCCAGTCCGTAGACAACGCCGTCGTCCATTCCGGGATCGAAAGGATCCCGGGTATAGCCGCCCGAGGCCGGAACCGTATCGATGTGCGCGTCGAGTGCGAGCGTCTTCGCCGACGGGTCGAAGTTGCGGGACAGGCAGACTATGTTGTTGCGCAGCCTTTTCGGGGAGAGCCCCCAGGAATCGAGCGTGCCGCAGAGCAGCGACGCGGCCGCATCCTCTCCGAAGGTGGGGGAAGGTATGCGCACCAGCTGCCTGAGCAGGTCTATGTAGGCTGCGGTATCCGTCATAAAGCCAGTCTTGTGCCGGATTCTGACAGAAGATTGCCCGCGTGCATGATCCTGACCTCCGCGGCACCGTCTCCGAGTGCCTTGAAGGCGTTGTCGAGCTTGGGAATCATGCCGTCCGCTATGCGTCCTTCCGCACGCAGGCGGGCGTAAAGCCGGGTGTCGAGTTCCGGGATTACGCTCTCTTCGTCAAATCTGTCGTAAAGTACGCCATTTTTTTCGAAACAATAAAGAAGTTTCGCATTTATTGCACAAGAAATCGCGCAGGCCACGGTGTCGGCGTTCGTATTCAGGAGGTTTCCCTGTCCGTCGTGGTTGATCGCGCAGAACACCGGTACGAGTCCCAGGCCGAGCAGTCCGAGCAGGGTGGCGCTGTCTATGCTGTCCTTGCGCACGTCGCCTACGAAGCCGTAGTCGAGCGTTCCCGAGCCGTCGGCGAGCGCCACGGGCGGCCTTCTCGATGCGGTGATCAGCGAGGCGTCGCAGCCTGCGAGCCCTATGGCGTTGCAGCCGCAGGCCTGGAGGAGGGCGACTATGTGCTTGTTGCACCAGCCGGCATAGGTCATGGTCACCGCGCGCAGCGCATTTTCGTCGGTGACCCTGCGCCCCTCGACCATCACAGGCTCCTCGCCGAGCCGTCTCTGCAGCTGGCTGGCCATGACGCCTCCGCCGTGGACGAGAATCTTCGGCCCGCCGAGGGAGGCGAAGTCGGAGCAGAACTTGCGCAGCGCCTCCTCGCCGTCGATTATGTTGCCCCCTATCTTTACTACGGTCGTCATAAGTCTAAAGGCTCTTGAGCATCATCTTGAGTACGGTCTGGGCGGATACGACCCTGTTTGCGGCCTCGGGAATCACCAGCGAGCGCGGTCCCTCTATGACGGCGTCGCTGACTATCATGTTGCGCCTGACGGGCAGGCAGTGCATGAAGAATGCGTCATTGGTGAGGGCCATTTTCTTTTCGGTCACCGTCCATGACATGTCGCGCGAGAGCACCTTGCCGTAGTTGTCTCCCTCGTATGCGGACCAGTTCTTGGCATATACGAAGTCCGCTCCCTCGAGGGCCTCGTCCTGGTCGTGGGTCACGCGTGCTCCGCGGGTGAACTCGGGACTGAGGTCGTAGCCTTCCGGGTTGGCTATGACGAAATCATAGTCCGTGAGGCTCATGCCTTCAGCGAAAGAGTTGGGCACGGCCTGGGGCAGCGCCTTGGGATGCGGCGCCCAGGTCATGACCACCTTCGGCCTTTCCGATTTCCTGTGTTCCTCTATCGTGATTATGTCGGCGAAGGTCTGCAGGGGATGTCGGGTCGCCGCCTCCATGCTGAACACGGGTTTCCCCGAGTACCTTATGAACTGGTTCAGGATGACTTCTCCGTAGTCTTCCCCGCGGTTTGCCAGCTGCGCGAACGACCTGACTCCGATTATGTCGCAGTAGCTGCCCATTACCGGGATAGCCTCGAGCAGGTGTTCACTCCTGTCGCCGTCCATGACCACGCCGCGCTCTGTCTCGAGCTTCCACGCGCCCTGGTTTACATCGAGTACCATTACGTTCATGCCGAGGTTCATCGCGGCTTTCTGGGTGCTCAGGCGGGTGCGCAGGCTGTTGTTGAAGAATACCAGCAGGGCTGTCCTGTTGCGTCCGAGCTCCTGGTCTGCGAAGGGATTGGCCTTTACATACCGTGCTTCGCGCAGTGCCTCTCCGAGATCGGGCAACTGCCTTATCGATGTGAATTCTTTCATGCCTTGTCGTTGTTGTCGTTTCCGGATGTAAGTTCCCTCCATGCGGCGACGAAGCTGTCGGCTGTCGGGATGTCGATAGTGAGGGAGGGGAGCAGCCTTATCACGTCCGCCCCGGCCGCCCCGGTGAAGAAGTGCTTCCTGAACAGGAGCGCGTCGCGCAGTCCCGCATGTTCCTTTCTGACCTGAAGGCCTATCATGAGGCCGCGGCCGCGGTATTCCACGAGTGCGCCGTCCGGATGTCCGCCGGGATTGAAGGCCTCGCGCAGATGTTCTCCCACCCTGGCGGCATTTTCCACGAGGTGCTCGTTCTCGATCACGTCCAGCACTGCCAGCGCCGCCGTGCAGGCGAGGTGGTTTCCTCCGAAGGTGGTGCCCAGCAGGCCGTAGGACGCCTTGAAGTCCGGGCTTATCAGCACTCCGCCTATGGGGAAGCCGTTGGCCATGCCCTTGGCGGTGGTCACGAGATCCGCCCTTATTCCCGAGCGCTGGTGGGCGAAGAACAGGCCGCTGCGCCCGTACCCCGACTGTATCTCGTCGAGAATCAGGGCCGCCCCGTACCTGTCGCAGAGCCTGCGCAGTTCGCGCAGGAAGTCGTCCGAGGGCTCGTAGATGCCAGCTACTCCCTGGATGCCTTCGATTATCACTCCGGCGTATTCTCCGCCGGCAAGTTCCCTTTCGACCGCCTCTGTGTCTCCCAGCTCGACGAAGCCCACGTTGGCCGCGGAGTTGAAAGGAGCGCGTATCGCGGGATTGTCGGTCGCCGCCACGGCTCCTGCAGTCCTTCCGTGGAAACTCCTGCGGAACGCGAGTATGCGCGCCTTTCCCGTGGCGAAGGAGGCGAGCTTCATGGCGTTCTCGTTGGCCTCGGCGCCGCTGTTGCACAGGAACAGGCGGTAATCATCGTATCCGCTGGCCCTGCCGAGCCTGGAGGCGAGGTCTTTCTGCAGGGAATTCTGTACGGCGTTGGAGTAGAAGCCCAGCCTGCCGAGCTGCTCTGTCAGCATCTTTATGTAATGGGGGTGGCTGTGGCCTATGCTGATCACGGCATGGCCGCCGTAGAGGTCTGTGTAGCTGTTGCCCTCGCTGTCCCACAGCGTGGTTCCCAGTCCTCGTACGGGCTCTATGTCCCAGGTCTTGTATACTTCGAAAAGTGTCATTTTCCAGATGTTGTTTTTTTTGTTTGGCGCGTTTATGCGGAAGGCATCAGAATGCCGAGGCCTTCAGGCGCAGTCCGCAGTCTTCTGGCAGTCCGCAGGCCAGGTTCATATTCTGCACCGCCTGTCCCGAGGCTCCCTTGAGCAGGTTGTCTATCACGCTGGAGATAACCAGCCTGCCCGAGTGCTTCTCGACCGACAGCAGGCACTTGTTGGTGTTCACGACCTGCTTGAGGTCTACCGGGCCGGGATAGAGGAAGGTGAATGGAGCGTCGCTGTAATATGCACTGTAGAGCACCCTGGCCTCCTCCTCGTCCAAGGGACAGGGAGTGTGTACGCTGGCGAATATGCCCCTCGTGAAGTCGCCCCTCATCGGCACGAAGTCTATCTCGGAGCCGAATCCGGGCTGGAGCAGCGCGAGGTTGCGCGTTATTTCCTTGAGATGCTGGTGCGTGAACACCTTGTAGGCCGATATGTTCGAGCTCCTCCAGCTGAAGTGTGTGGTCTCGGAGGGCTTGACCCCGGCACCGGTCGAGCCGGTTATCGCGGTGACGCATATCTCTCCCTCGAGCAGGCCTGCGTCCGCAAGGGGTAGCAGGGCGAGCTGGATTGCCGTGGCGAAGCATCCGGGGTTGGCTATCTTCGCCGCCTTCTGTATTTTGGCGCGCTGCATCTCAGGCAGGCCGTAGACATAGCCCTCACTCTCGTCCCTGAAGTCCTGGGCCAGGTCTATCACCTTGAGCTGTCCGGGGCGCCTGTGCTCCGCCCAGAATTCGCGGCTCTTGCCGTGGGCAGAGCACAGGAAAAGCACGGAGACGCTTCCGAGGTCGAATTCGCTGCAGAACTTGAGATCCGTCTCGCCGAACAGTCCCTGGTGTACCTCCCACAGGTACTTGCCGGCGCTGCTCTGTGAGTGTACGAACTCGAGCTGAACATAGGGGTGGTTCAGCAGCAGGCGGACAAGCTCTCCCGCCGTATAGCCGGCTCCGCCGACTATGCCGGCCTTGATCTTCTTCGGCGTGCTTTGTGACTGGCGTCTCATATCAGTTCGTCCTTATGGTTGCCGTAGTATACCCTCAGTGGGTTGGACAGGATCTTGATGAAGCCCTTGGCGTCCTCGGGCGTCCAGCCGCTCTGGGTCTCGCCGTATTCTCCGAGCTTGCTCTTGACGAGGTCGCAGGGCGAGTCCACGCCTACTGTGGAGAATCCGTAGGGACGCAGTTCGAGGGTGACCTTGCCGCTGACATTGCGCTGGCTGCTCTCGAGCATGGCCTCGATGTCCCGCATCACGGGCTCGAGATACTGGCTCTCGTGAAGGAACATGCCGTACCATGTCGCCACCTGGTCTTTCCAGTACTGCTGCCACTTCGAGAGGGTGAACTTCTCGAGGAACCTGTGGGCTCCTATTATAAGCATAGGCGCAGCGGCCTCGAAACCTACGCGGCCCTTTATTCCTATTATGGTGTCGCCCACATGCATGTCGCGTCCTATGCCGTAGCGCGAGCCTATCTTTTCCACTTCCCTTATCGCCTCGACCTTGTCTTCACAGGCCCGGCCGTTCACTTCGCACAGTTCTCCCTTCTCGAACCCGAGTTCGAGTATCTCGCTGCCTCTGCTTTCAACCTGCTTGAGGTATGCGCTCTCGGGCAGACCCTGGCGGGAGTCGAGTATCTCTCCTCCGCATATCGAGGTGCCCCAGAGTCCGACGTTGTAGGAGTATTTGAGCTTGGCGAAGTCGGCGTTGAAGCCGTGGGCGTTGAGGTAGTCGACCTCGTCCTTGCGGCTGAGGTTTCCGTCGCGCGTCAGCGTGATTATCTCCATGTCGGGGCACATCACGAGGAAGGTCATGTCGAAGCGTATCTGGTCGTTGCCGGCTCCTGTGGAACCGTGCGCTATGGCGTCGGCGCCTATGCTCCTGGCGTAGCGGGCTATGGCCATGGCCTGGAAGATGCGCTCGGAAGATACCGAGATAGGATAGGTCCCGTTGCGCAGCACATTGCCGTAGACCATGTAGCGCAGGCTCTTTTCATAGTATTCGCGGCTGACGTCTATCGCCGCGAACCTGGCAGCGCCGAGCGCGTATGCGTTCTTCTCGTTGGTTTCCAGCTGTTCGGGGCTGAATCCGCCGGTATCCGCGCAGACGGCATGGACTTCGTAGCCCTTTTCCCTTGCGAGATACATTACCGTGTAGGATGTGTCGAGGCCGCCGCTGAATGCGACCACTACTTTTTTCTTTTCCATATCGTGAGTCGTTTTTTCGTCCATTATTCGTCGGGATGATGTATGGTCAGGTGCTCCTTCGGGTCGTAGAGCAGGCCGGTGCAGATGCACATCTTGTAGTCATGGCTGCGGAGTATGTCGAAGTGGCGGCAGCCCTGGCAGCCTTTCCAGAATTCGGGGTCGTCGGTGAGCTCGGAGAACGGGACTGGCCTGAACCCGAACTCGTAGTTCATCTTCATCACGGCGGCGCCGGTCGTTATCGAGAATATCTTGGCATCGGGGAAAAGCTTGCGCGAGAGTATGAAGGTCTGCTCCTTGATTCTCTTCGCCACGCCCATGCCCCTGAAGTCGTGGGCCACTATAAGTCCTGAGTTCGCCACGAAACTCTTGCCTCCCCAGGACTCGATATACGAGAATCCGGCGAAGCGTCCGTCGTCGCAGACGGCTATCACGGCCTTTCCGGCCCTTATCTTGTCGCAGATGTACTCCGGCGTCCTCTTGGCGATTCCGGTCTTGCGCTCCAGCGACGAAACGAATATTTCCTTGCAGATCTGTTCTGCGTATGCGGTGTGGCATTCCTCTGCCACGGTGACTGTTATTTCCATGTTGACATACAAAGTCCCAAACGGCAAGACAAACCTAGATTGTCGATTGCAATTCACGGACAGGTTTCGGATTTGGATAGTGAGTGTGCAATGAAAGTTCCGAAGTGTGGGAGGGTTCTACGCCTCCTCGGTTCGGACGGAAAGAAGAGAATATTTCCTTTTCGCTGCTGACATACGGCCGCAAATATACTCAAAAGCGCCGAGCTGTGCAAATAATCGTTAATTTTGCACCTGTTATGAAAGCTGGTGTACTTGTAGCGATGCAGTCGGAATACGATGCGCTCAGGCGCAGCGGAGTCGCCTGCGTGGAGATGTCGGGGATAGGCAAGGTCAATGCGGCCTCCGCCGCGACTCAGATGATACTGTGCTCCCGTCCCGACTGCATAATAAATTCCGGCTGTGCGGGGAGCCTGTGTGCCGGAGTGGAAGTCATGGATGTGGTAGTGGGTGCGCAGTGCGCCTACCACGATGTCTGGTGCGGGGAACCGAACGAACCCGGAGCGGTAGAGGGTGAGCCGCAGCGTTTCGATGCCGATCCGTACCTGCTTGCAGCGGCCGTCGCGATAAGGCCTGAGGCGGGCAGCCTGCACAGCGGGCTCATATGCACGGGAGACCAGTTCTTCATCAGCCGGGAGGAGGACATGCGCATCCTGAGCCTCTATCCCGACGCCCTTGCGAGCGACATGGAGTCCGCCGCCGTGGCGCAGGTGTGCAGGCGTTACGGGGTCCCTTTCCTGAGCCTGAGGGTCATCAGCGACATCCATGTGAGCGAAAGCGAGCAGCGGCTCAGCTACGAGGGATTCTGGAACGACATCTCGGACAATTCCTTCTCGGTGCTCGCGCGGCTTCTGGAGGCAATCTAGCTGGGGCGTTACGTCTCAGTTCCCGCCGTGCCCCGAGGCGCAGTCAGGGCAGATGCCCCTTACGACGCAGTTCACCTCGTCTACCTTGAACCCTTCGGGGATCACCAGCGTCGGAATCTTCACATCGTCGAGGCAGAGGGTCCTGTGGCAGCGGATGCATGTGAAGTGTACGTGCGAGGAACGGCAGTACTTGCGGCATGCGCTGCCGTCGTCTATCTCGTGCAGCAGCCCTTTTTCGAGGAAGAGCGTGAGCGCGCGGAAGATCGTGGACTTGTCCACGGTCTCCAGCCCCTGCTCGATGTCGTTCAGGGAGAAAGCTCCGCCTATGCGGCAGATTTCCTTGAAAATCAGTATGCGCATGGCCGTGAGGTTCACGCCCGCGCCTGACAGGATAGTTTCTATTTGGTTCATCGTCAATCTCGGATTATGACAAAGCTAATGAAAAATTCCCTATTTTTGCCATACTCGAAAATACAGGAAATGAAAAAGATCGCAAGTTTCACAATCAACCACCTGAAACTCTCCAGGGGAATATTCGTCTCCCGCAGGGACGAGGTCGGCGGCGAAGTCGTCACAACCTTCGACATACGCATGAAGGAGCCCAACCGTGAACCCGCCCTCGGGCAGGGCGCCATACATACCATAGAGCATCTTGCGGCCACATATCTGCGCAACGAGCCCGAGTGGGGGAGCCGCATAGTCTACTGGGGTCCTATGGGCTGTCTGACAGGCAACTACCTGCTTCTGAGGGGCGACTACAGCTCCGCCGACATACTGCCACTGATGCGCGACACCTTCAGCTTCATCGCCGGATACGAGGGCGAGGTGCCGGGCGCGACCCCTGCCGACTGCGGCAACTGCCTGCTGCACGACCTTCCCATGGCCCGCTACGAGGCGCGCAGGTTCCTGACCGAGGTGCTGGAGCATCCTGGAAAGGAGAATCTGGAGTATCCCGAGGACTGAGCGTATGGCAGCCAAGGTCATCGACGACCCGGCGGCGGGGGAGGTGCTGCTTGTCAAGAGTCCCCGGAGCAGGCGCATCAGTATCAGGGTGCATCCTGTAAGGGGCGTGACGGTCATGCTTCCCCGTTTCTGCAGTTATGCCGACGGGGAGAGGGCTTTCGCACAGAAGAGGGAATGGGCGCTGGAGACGCTTCGGCGACTGCGCAGGCAGCGCGAGGAAGCCGAACGGGACGGCGCGGGCGTGCCGAGACTCGGCGACGGGGCCGAGGTACATACGCTGCTCTCCGAAATAGTCTTCAGGCGCGATGCCGCCGCTCGGGAGCCCGGTCTTGCGATAGCAGTGACCCCTGCCGTGGATCCGGGACAGTCCGGAAGACACGTCCCGGGCGTGGAGCGCCCTCCCATGCATAAGGAAGTCCGGTATCCGGACTCTCTGCCTGCCGAGGGCAGCGCGGCGCTGTCGTCTGCGCTGATGCCGGTTCTTGTGGAGCTGCTGCGCGAAGAGGCTTCGGTGCTTCTGCCCGGGAAACTTTCATGCCTTGCCGCCCGTTACGGCTTCTCTTACGGCCGCGTCTGCATCAAGCACAATTCCTCCAACTGGGGCAGCTGCTCCGCAAGGGGGAACATAAACCTGAACCTCAACCTTGTCCGCCTGCCCGAAGCCCTCTGCGACTATGTGCTGCTGCACGAGCTCTGCCACCTGCGCTACCTCGACCACGGTCCCCGCTTCCACGAACTTCTGGAGCGTCTCTGCGCCGACAACCTCGGACGCCTTGCCTCTTGCGCAGGGCCGTCGGATTCCGTCTTGCCGGAAATCATCGCCTCGGTCGGGCGCAGCCGTGCGCGCTTTCCGGTGCAGCATGTGCTGAAATGCCGTCTTAAGGCGTACCGTCTGATATGATGCCCGCGTGCGGGCAGAGTTGAAGGAAAGTTTATTATATTTGTCCTGATACTGGATCATGGAAGATTGCTTAGAGATAGAAAGGAAATTCCTCGTATGCGGGGACTTCAGGCCTTCGGTACGCAGGTCGCTGCATCTCGTGCAAGGCTATATCTGCACGGAACACGGCAGGACCGTCAGGGTGCGTCTGGGCGACGGGCGGGGCTTCCTTACAATCAAGGGCCCGGGCAGCGCCGACGGAACCACCCGCTTCGAGTGGGAGAAGGAGATTCCGCCGGACGAGGCCGGACAGCTGCTGCGGCTCTGCGTGAGCGGGAAGATCGACAAGACCAGGCATCTCGTGGATTTCGGGGGCCATACCTTCGAGGTGGACGAGTTCCACGGCGACAACGAGGGGCTCGTGTTCGCAGAGCTCGAACTGAAAAGTCCGGACGAGCCTTTCGCCCGGCCGGACTGGCTCGGAAAGGAGGTTACGGGCGATGTCAGGTACTACAACTCCTACCTGTCGGAGCACCCGTACCGTAGCTGGAAGGAATAGGCCCTACATCTCGAGGGCCATGAGGTCTGCGACGGCCAGCAGATATTCCAGCTGGGTCTGCAGGGCGAGTTCGCGGGAACTGTAGAAATAGCTTATCTCGTTCATATAGTCCAGCAGGGACATCTGCCCGCTGTCGAGAGCTTTCTGAAGGTCCCGCAGCCCTTCGTCTGAGTCCGTGAGCAGGGCGTATCCCGCAGCCGATTCGGCAAGGCTCGCGGCCTTTTCGTACAGGTTCTCGGCATTGGTGCGGAACTGCACCAGGGCGTCCTGCTCGGCGAGACGGGCCGCTTCCAGCTGCTTCTTCGCGCTGGAGATCTTCTTCCCGGCCGACCACAGGGGTATGCTCACTCCTACCGATACTCCGCGGAAGCCCTCGCCGGGCACCACCTCCGACTTGTATCCTACCGACAGGCTCGGAAAGGCCTCGCTGCGGCTCAGGCTGAGCTGCTTCTCGGAGTTGCTTGTGGAGGTGCGCACATACTCGAGCGCGCTGCTCTTCCCTGAGGCCTGTTCGAGCCACTGCCCGAAGCTGCCGGGAAGCAGTACCGTCTCCTGCTCGCAGGCGGTGATCTCTATTTCTTCTCCGCCGTTGAGGTTCTTCAGTTCCGCGAGCAGGCCGTCGCGCTCGACCTCGCACAGCCTTAGCGTCCCTTCGGCTTCCGCAAGTCCCACCGCCGCCTTGCGGTAGTCTATTACGGAGAACTCACCCTTCTCGTATCCCGAACGGTAGGCCTGTTCCACGGCGCGGGCGTTGTCGGCCCTGTGGGTGTATTCGGCGATCAGCGCGTTGCAGTTGATAATCCTGTATACCAGTTTGCGCGCCTGAGTCAGTATGTCCCGTCGGCTGGCGCGGTATTCGAGGGCGAGGAGTTCGTTCTGCCCGAGGGCGAGCCGCTTCCTTGCACCGGTCAGGGCTCCGAAGTCGAAGCTCTGGCTCACGCCGAAGTCGTGCCTGCGCCGTCCGTCCTCCCCGAAGAGGTATCCGAACTCCACTTCCGGCCCCTCGAGCTTCGCCTCGGCGAGATTTGCGTCCGCGCCGGCTTCGAGCTGCTGCTGGAGCGCCTTCAGGGTCAGGTTGTTTTCGCCTACCTGCCCGAGTATGTCGTCTATGGTCTGTGCGCCGGCTGCCGTGCATGCGATGACGGCGGCCAGCATCGAAAGTATCCTTTTCATTTCTTTTCCTCCTTTTCGCTGAAGATGTCGTAGACAATGGGTATCACGAATGCGTTGAGCAGCGTGGAGCTCAGCAGGCCTCCGAGGATGACCTTGGCCATGGGGCTCTGGATCTCGTTGCCCGGCAGTTCGCCGCCGAGGGCGAGCGGAATCAGGG
>OHFP01000218.1_pt1 | contig 34496 bp, 30 predicted proteins | sample 1567591 | NCBI WGS metagenome assembly OHFP01 (sample SAMEA3879547, study PRJEB24766) | human gut metagenome | biome: human-associated habitat; feature: feces | place: USA | collected 1985/1987 | reverse complement strand
GCGGCGGGGCGGCGGGGCGGCGGCGGATCGGTGGCGGACGGGCGCGCCCGCCCGTATCCGGGCTCGCGCGAGAGGGTGTCGCTTCTGCAACCAGGCAAAAGCGGCGGAACCGGTATCAGCCGGTCCCGCCGCTTTTCGGCCGGTGGCGACGGAGAACCGCCGCCTTCGGGTTACTTGTAGAGCTTCGGGGTGATGACGCCGTGCAGAACCACCAGCGCATTCTTCACGAGGGACTCCAGCTCGTTCTCGCCGGGGTAGACCGTGATCGGCGCGATGAACCCGCAGTGTTCGCGGATGTACTCCACGACGGGTTCGTTGTAGGAGATGCCGCCCGTGAGGATGATGGCGTCGACCTTGCCCGAGAGCGTCGCGGCCATTGCCCCGATCTGCTTGGAGACGTTGTAGCACATGGCGTCGAGCATCATGCGGGCGCGGTTGTCGCCCTCCTTGATGCGCTTCATCACCTCCATGACGGAGTTCGTGCCCAGGTAGGCCACCAGGCCGCCCTTGCTCGAAACGTACTTCAGCAGCTCCTCGCGCGTGTACTGTCCCGAGAAGCAAATCTTGATCAGCTCGCTCGACGGAATGCTGCCCGCACGGTCCGGAGCGAACGGACCGTCGCCGTCGAGGGCGTTGTTCACGTCGACGACGCGCCCCCGGCGGTGTGCCGCCACGGAGATGCCGCCGCCCATGTGGGCCACGATGAGGTTCGACTCCTCGTAGACCAGTCCCGTGCGCTCGCAGTGCAGACGGGCCGTGGCCTTCTGGTTCAGGGCGTGGAAGATCGGCTTGCGCTGGCACATCGGCATGCCCGTGATGCGGGCCGTGTCGTCCATCTCGTCGACGACCGGCGGATCGGCGATGTAGGCCTTGATGCCGGGGCCGGCCATGTGGGCGATCTGGGCCGCCAGCAGGCCGCCGAGGTTGCAGGCGTGTTTCATCTGGGCGTTCCGCAGGTCGTAGCGCATGCGCGAGTTCACCTCGTAGACGCCGGCCGGAACGGGACGGATGAGTCCGCCGCGGCCGATGACGGCCGAGAGCCGGTGGATGTCGAAGTCGTGGTCGCGCAGCGCCTGGAGGATCAGCCCCCGGCGCCAGTCGAGCTGGTCGATGACGTTGGCGAAGCGGGCGAGTTCCTCCGTGGGGTGCGAGAGCGACAATTCCAACAAAGGCCGCTCCTCTTCGTAGAGGGCGACCTTCGTGGATGTCGAGCCGGGATTTATTGCCAATACGATGTAGCTCATAAGATTCTCGGTTCTGGTTTTAGGTTCGGTTGGTAGTTGGTTGGTTGGTTGATTCGTGGGTGGCAGGTTATTTTGCGGCCAGGCAGGCCAGTGCGATCGAATAGAGTTTCGTCTTGCTCGTGTCGCCGCGCGAGGTGAGCACGCACGGAACCTTCGTGCCGACGACCATGGCGGCCAGCTCGCCGCCGCACAGGTGCGTCACCGACTTGAAGAAGACGTTGGCCGATTCGAGGTTCGGGAAGAGCAGGCAGTCCGGATCGCCGGCAACCGACGAACCCTTGACCTTCTTGTGCTCGGCCACCTCCTTGTAGAGCGCCACGTCGAGCGACAGCGGTCCGTCGACGATGACGTTGCCCAGCTGTCCGCGGTCGCCCATCTTGGCCAGCAGCGCACCTTCGGTCGAGGAGATCACGCTCGGAAGCAGCTGCTCGGACGGTGCGATGCAGGCGATCTTCGGGGTCTTGATGCCCAGCAGCGCGGCCGTCTGTGCGAGGTAGCCGATCTGCTTGATCTTCTGCTTGAAGTCCGGCAGCGGAATCACGGCCACATCCGAGATGACGAGCAGCTTGTGGTAGCAGGGCATTTCGACGATCGACACGTGGCTCAGCACACCCTTCGGCGGGAAGAGCCCCGCATCCTTGTTCAGGATGCCGCGCATGTACTTGTCGGTCGAGACCAGACCCTTCATCAGCACGTCGGCGTTGCCCGCCACGACGGCTGCCACGGCCTGCTGCACGCACTTCACGTCGTTGGGCTCGTTGACGATGTTGAATGCCTTGATGTCGATGCCGTTCTCCTCGCAGACCTGCTTGATGACCTCCTTGTCGCCGTAGAGCGTTGGCTCCACGAGTCCCTCCTTGTAAGCCTCGTAGACGGCTGCCAGCGTGTGTGAATCCTGTCCGTAGGCTACGGCCAGACGTTTCTTGCCTTTCTTTCTCGCCTCTTCGACGATTTCCGTAAGATGCTGAATCATAGTTTTTGCTGTTTTTGTGGATCGAATCCGTTTATTTTACCAGGTTGTAGGTGTCCGTTGCGATGACGAGCTCCTCGTTCGTGGCGATGACGGCGACCTTGACCTTCGAGTCGGGGGCCGAGAGGATCTTGTCGACGCCGCGCACGCCCCGGTTGGCCTCGCGGTCGAACTTCACGCCCATGAACTCCAGTCCCGAGCAGACCGTCTCGCGCATCTCGCTCGAGTTCTCGCCCACGCCGCCCGTGAAGACGATCAGGTCGACACCGCCCATCTCGGCGGCATACTCGCCCACGAACTTCTTGATGCGGTTGTAGTACATGTCGCGGGCCAGGATGGCGCGGGGATTGCCCTCGTCGTAGGCGCGGTCGATGTCGCGCATGTCGCTCGAAATGCCCGTCAGGCCCTGTACGCCCGACTGCTTGTTCATCATCGTGTTGAGCTCGGCATAGCTCATGCCCTCCTTTTCGCCGATGAAGGTGATGGCGCTGGCGTCGACCTGTCCGCAGCGTGTGCCCATCACCAGACCGTCGAGCGGCGAGAAGCCCATCGACGTGTCGAACGACTTGCCGTTGAGCACGGCCGTCACCGAACCGCCGTTGCCGATGTGGCAGGTGATGATCTTCGAGTGGTTGATGTCGAGCCCGGCGAGCTCGGCGCCGACGCGGGCCACGAACTTGTGGCTCGTGCCGTGAAAGCCGTACTTGCGCACGCGGTACTTCTCATAGTAGGCGTAGGGCAGGGCATACATGTAGTTGGTGGCGGGAATCGTCTGGTGGAACGACGTGTCGAAGACGGTGACCTGCGGCACGCCCGGCAGCACCTTCTCGATCGAGAGCACACCCTCGAGGTTGGCGGGGTTGTGCAGCGGGGCGATCTCGAACAGCGAGCGGATCTTGGTCTTCACCTCCTCGTCGACCAGGCAGCTGGCCGGGAAGAACTCGCCGCCGTGGGCGACGCGGTGACCGACGGCCTTCACCTCGTCGAGCGACGAGATCACGCCGTGGACGGGGTCCGTCAGGGCCTTCAGCACGAGACTGATGCCGGTCGTGTGGTCGGGAATGGGCTGGTGCGCCTCGAACGGCTCCTTGCCGACGGGCTTGTGCGTGAGGTCGCCCTCCGGGAGGCCGATGCGCTCCACGAGGCCCTTTGCGAGCAGTTTGCTCGATGCGGCTTCCATGTCGATGACCTGGTACTTGATCGACGACGATCCGCAGTTCAATACCAAAATTACCATTGTTCTGTCGTATTAGTCAGTTAATTTTTCAGTAGTGTTCCGATCCACCAGCCCAGCGCCGCAAAGGCGATGCAGACCGCGACGCTCGATGCGACATAGAGCAGTGCCGGGCCGTAGCATTCGGCGCGCAGCAGCCGCACGGTGTCGGCCGAGAAGCTCGAAAAGGTCGTGAAGCCGCCGCAGAAACCCACGACGAGCAGCCACGCGGCCGTTTGCGAGTCGAGCACCTCGAGCAGCAGTCCGATGAGCAGCGATCCGACGGCGTTGACCGTGAATGTCCCGGCCGGAAAACCGCAGATCGTCTGCCCGGCGAGCAGCCCGTAGGAGAGGGCATAACGGCAGATGCTACCGAGTGCTCCGCCTCCGCCTACAGCCAAAAGTTCACGAATCATAAGCTAAATATACGATTTATTTTATAGGTGTGCAAATTTATGTAAAAAATGATTGCGGTTTGTTAGATTTTCTGCCGTTTTACGGGGATTTTTTGTTCTAAAGGCTTGTTTTGCATCCCCGAAAGGGCCGGATCGGCCCGGATCGGAGCCGATGGAGGGGGCGCCAGAGTTATGGCGCGGGGCAGGAGAGGATACCGGGCGTTCGGATCGGATTCGGGGGGGGACGGTGGGGACCGGGGTCATGGTGCGGACCGGAGATGTTGCCGGGGGGCGGAGTTGAAGAGGGTGCCCGAGGCGGGTACTCCGGAGCCGTATCGGACCGGAAGCGGGTGTTTTGGAGCGGCGCAGGGAATTTTGGACCGGAACCGGGGTGCGGAGGGACGGAGCCCCGCGGAGCAGTGCCTCGACGGCAAGGTTGAGGGGGTGTCCCGGAGGTGGCGGGGAAGGGCCGGTGTTCGGATGGCAATGTCCCGGAGGCGGTTGAGGGATGACGTTCCGGGAGCGGGGGCTGTGGCCGGTGTTCAGACGGCGGGGTTGTGGGGCAATGCTCCGGCGGCGGGGCGGAGGTCAGGGTTCGTACTTGTAGCCTACGCCCTTGACGGTCACGATGCGGCGGTCGCCGATCTTTTGCCGCAGCTTGCGGATGTGCACGTCGATCGTGCGGTCGCCGACCACCACGTCGCTGCCCCAGATGCGCGAGTAGATCTCCTCGCGCGTGACAAGCCGGCCCGGCTGCGAGCAGAGCAGGTCGAGCAGCGCGAACTCCTTGCGCGGCAGGACGATCTCGCGGCCGTCGCACGTGGCCGTGTAGCGTTCGCGGTCGATCGTGATGCCGCTGTGCGGCTCCGCTCCGGCGGTCGGGGTGCCGCTGTCGACCCGCTTCAGAAGCGCCTGCACGCGGCTGACCAGCAGTTTCATCTTGATGGGCTTGGTCAGGTAGTCGTCCGCCCCGACGCCGAATCCCGAGAGCTGCTGCTCCTCCTCGCCCAGCGCCGAGAGAAAGACAACCATCGTGTCCTTGAGCTGCGGGTCGCGGCGGATGGCGCGGCAGGTCTCGATCCCGTCCATGACGGGCATCATCATGTCGAGCAGGATCAGGTGCGGCCGGCATGCGGCAGCAACCTGCAGCGCCTGGGCCCCGTTCTCGGCGGTGAAGACCTCGTAGCCCTCGCGCACGAGGTTGTAACGCACGAATTCAAGGATGTCGACCTCGTCGTCGACCAGCAGGATGCGGTGGCTCATCGTTTCGGTTTCGGTTTCGGCGGCGCGGACGGCGTGCTTCGGTGCGGCCCGTTCCGTGTTTCTTCCGCGAAGATAGCAAATTTCCCGCTAAATCGTTCGGCGACACCGGAAAAATGAGTATATTTGCGGGATTCATGTACTCCCGTATGCGCGGGATCTAAAACGTGTAGAGCGATGGCTACTGAAAAATCGACACTTCCTGCTCCCGAGGAGCAAGTCAGCCCCGTGGCTGAAGATGTGCAGGCGGTTTCCGCCGTGACCCCCAAAACCGAAACCCCCGCAGCCGCGGCGCCGGCCGCAGCCGCTGCGGAGCAGACGGCCGCACCGGCAGCCGGACCCGCCCCGATTGTGGCGGGCGAAGAGCCCGCGGTGCAGGCGGCAGAACCTGCGGCGGCGGAGCCTGAAAAGCAGGCGGCAGAACCTGTGGAGGAGGCAGAAACCGAACCTGTGGCCGAAGCTGCTGCCGCTCCGGCGGAGACGACGCCGGCAACGGCCGATGCCGCCCCGGCAGCGGAGACGACGCCCGCTGCGGAACCCGCAGCCGCGCCGCGCGCCCGTCGGGCCCGCATTCAGGCCGAGGCCGTGGCGGTCGATGCCGACGAGGAGCCGGTGATGGAGTCACAGGTCGATTTTTCGGATGAGGAGGCCGAGCTGGCCGCCCGGAGCGCCGGGCTCGAACTGGGTGAAGAGACCGACGAGGAGGCTGCGGCCGGACTCAATGCGGCTCCGGCCGAGGACCGGTTTGCCGGCAAGAGCAAGGAGGAGCTCGTGGCGCTCTTTGCCCGGATGCTCGAGGAGCAGCCCGTGCAGTCGCTGCGCCGGGAGGTCGAGGCGCTGAAGATCGCCTTCTACCGCCTGCGCCGCGCCGAGGTTGAGGCTGCGCGCCGCCGCTTCATCGAGGAGGGGGGCAAGGAGGAGGAGTTCACGCCGGCGGTCGACGGGGCGGAGGTGCAGCTCAAGGAGCTCTTCCGCGAATACCGCCGTCGCCGCGACATCTTCATCGCCAATCTGGAGGCCGAGAAGGAGGCCAACTACAAGATCAAGCTCGGCATCATCGAGGAGCTCAAGGAGCTGGTCAATTCCGACGAGACGATCAACAATACCTTCACGAAGTTTCGTGAGCTGCAGCAGCGCTGGAAGGAGACCGGCATCGTGCCGCAGCAGTACGTCAAGGACCTGTGGGAGACCTACAACCTGCACGTGGAGAACTTCTACAACTTCATCAAGATCAACAAGGAGCTGCGCGACCTGGACCTGAAGAAGAACTACGAGCAGAAGGTGGCCCTCTGCGAGCAGGCCGAGGCGCTGCTGCTCGAGCCGTCGGTCGTCGACGCGTTCCACAAGCTGCAGAAGCTGCACGACGAGTGGCGCGAGACGGGTCCCGTGGCCAACGAGTTCAAGGAGCCGCTGTGGGAGCGCTTCAAGGCGGCGTCGAGCCGCATCAACAAGGCGCATCAGGAGCACTTCGAGGCGCTGAAGGCCGAGCAGGTGCGCAACCTCGAGCTCAAGACGCAGCTCTGCGAGACGACCGAGGAGCTGGCGGCCCAGCCGCTCACCACGCGCAAGGAGTGGAACCGGGCGAGCGACCGCCTGCTCGAGATACAGAAGACGTGGAAGACCATCGGCTTCGCACCCAAGAAGGACAACAACCGCATCTACGAACGCTTCCGCACGGCGTGCGACCGTTTCTTCGAGGCCAAGCGGCAGTTCTATGCCGGGCTGAAGGCCGAGATGGAGCACAACCTCCAGCTCAAGACCGAGATCTGCGAGGCCGCCGAGTCGCTCGCCGGCAGCGAGGAGTGGAAGAAGACGACCGACGAACTGATCGCCCTGCAGGCGCGCTGGAAACAGATCGGCGCCGTATCGCGCCGCCATTCGGATGCCGTGTGGAAGCGCTTCCGGGCGGCCTGCGACCGCTTCTTCGAGCGCAAGAGCGCCCATTTCGCCTCGGTCGACGGCGAGCAGGAGGAGAACCTGCGCCGCAAGCTGGCGCTGCTCGACGAGATGGCTGCGGCCGACGTCAAGGCCGGGGGCTATGAGGTGATCCGCGACTTCCAGCGCCGCTGGGGCGAGATCGGCTTCGTGCCCATCCGGCAGAAGGAGTCCGTGCAGAAGCGCTACAAGGCCGCCGTCGATGCGCTCTTCAATGCGCTGCGCGGCTCGGAGCGCGACCGTTCGATGAACCGCTTCCGCGAGAAGGTCTCGACGCTCAAGGCCTCGGGCGACCGTCGCCTGCGTTCGGAGCGCGAGCGCCTCTACAACAAGGTGCGGCAGCTCGAGCAGGAGATTGCCCTGCTGGAGAACAATATCGGCTTCTTCGCCAAGTCGAAGAACGCCGAGACGCTCGTGGCCGACGTGCGCGCCAAGATCGACCGGGCCCGCGAGGAGATGGCCGCGACGATCGAGAAGGTGAAGCTCATCGACCGGCAGGCCGCCGGGGAGACCCCGGCCGAAAACAACGACAAATAATCCAACGATAGAGAATAACGACAGACATGAAACTTGCGAAACCCAAGTACATATTCGTGACGGGCGGCGTGGCATCTTCGCTCGGCAAGGGTATCATTTCGGCCTCGATTGCGCGGCTGCTGCAGGCGCGCGGCTACTCGGTGACGATTCAGAAGCTCGACCCCTACATCAACGTCGATCCCGGCACGCTCAACCCCTACGAGCACGGCGAGTGCTACGTGACGGAGGACGGCGCCGAGACGGACCTCGACCTGGGCCACTACGAGCGCTTCACGAACCATCCGACCTCGAAGGCGAACAACGTCACCACGGGACGCATCTACAAGAGCGTCATCGAGAAGGAGCGCAAGGGCGAATACCTGGGCAAGACCGTGCAGGTGATTCCGCACATCACCGACGAAATCAAGCGCCGCATCCAGCTGCTGGGCCAGACCAAAAAGTACGACATCATCATCACCGAAATCGGCGGTACGGTGGGCGACATCGAGTCGCTGCCCTTCATCGAGTCGGTGCGCCAGCTGCGCTACTCGCTCGGCTACCGCAATACGGCGCTCGTGCACCTGACGCTGATCCCCTACATGGCCGCCTCGGGCGAGCTGAAGACCAAGCCCACGCAGCACTCCGTCAAGGCGCTGCTCGAAAACGGACTCCAGCCCGACATCCTCGTCCTGCGCACGGAGCACCCGCTGTCGATGGCCCTGCGGCGCAAGGTGGCGCTCTTCTGCAACGTCGATGCCAATGCCGTGATGGAGTCGATTGACGTGCCGACGATCTACGAGGTGCCGCTGCGCATGCATGCACAGCACCTGGACGAGGTGGTGCTCGACAAGCTGAACCTCCCGTCGGAGAAGGAGCCCGACATGGCCGCCTGGAGCGCCTTCGTCGAGCGCGTCAAGCATCCGGGCCGCACAATCGAGATTGCGCTGGTGGGCAAGTACACCGAGCTGCCCGATGCCTACAAGTCGATTTGCGAGTCGTTCGTGCACGCCGGGGCGGTCAACGACTGCCACGTGAAACTCGTCTATGTCAACTCGGAGAAGATCACCGATGAGAACGTCGCCGAGCAGCTGGGACGCATGGCGGGCATCCTCGTCGCCCCGGGCTTCGGCAACCGCGGCATCGAGGGCAAGATCACGGCCGTGCGCTATGCCCGTGAGAACCGGATTCCGTTCCTCGGCATCTGCCTCGGCATGCAGTGCGCCGTCATCGAGTTCGCCCGCAACGTGCTGGGCATCGCCGACGCCAACTCGAGCGAGATGGAGGTGACGGCCCATCCGGTCATCGACCTCATGGAGGAGCAGAAGGGCATCACGGCCAAGGGCGGCACGATGCGTCTGGGCGCCTATCCGTGCGTGCTGCGCAAGGGTTCGCGTGTGGCGGCGGCCTACGGCAAGCTCAACATCTCGGAGCGTCACCGCCACCGCTACGAATTCAACAACGACTACCTCGCGCAGTTCGAGGCGGCGGGCATGAAGGCCGTGGGCGTCAATCCCGATACGAACCTCGTCGAGGTGATCGAGATCGAGAACCACCCGTGGTTCGTCGGCACGCAGTACCACCCCGAGTATCAGAGCACCGTCGAGAGCCCCTCGCCGCTGTTCGTGGCCTTTGTGCGCGCGGCGCTCGACCACGCCGAAGCCACCTCCACGGTCAAGCAGGAGAAGAAGTAATCACGCATACAGAGAGTCTCAGAAAACCGTAAATGGATAAAAAATCGATTATCGGCATTGCCGTCGTGGCGCTCCTCTTTTTCGGGTTCGCCTATTTCAATACACAGGAACAGAAGAAATATCAGGAAGAGATGGCCGCCTGGCAGGCCTACCAGGATTCGGTGGCGCTGGCCACGCGGCCCGTTGTCCCCGCCGCGGACTCCGTGGCGCTGACCGCGGGCGGCCAGGACGCGGAGCAGGCGGCCGAAGCGGCGCGTGAACGCCGCGTCGCCGCGCTGGGCGAGTACCTCGCCGCGGCGCGCGATGGCGAGGAGCGGGAGTTTGTCGTCGAAAACGACGTGATGGCGGTGACCTTCTCGACGCGCGGCGGCCAGATCCGCGACGTGCTCCTGAAGGACTACACGAAGTATGCGCCGCGCGGCGAGCGCAATATCCCCGTCTCGCTGATGGACCCCGCCACGGCGCGCTTCGACCTCTCGTTCTTTGTCAAGAACGGGCTGAACAACGTCAAGGTCAATACGATGGAGTATGTCTTCACCCCTTCGGCGGTGGAGACGACGGCCGACGGGGCCCGGGCGGTGCGGATGCGTCTCCCGATTTCGGAGACGGCGGCGCTCGAGTACGAATACCTGATCTACGACACGAAGACCCCGGCGCGCGACTACCTGGTCGACTTCGACGTGCGGCTGGTGAACATGGCCGCCGAGATGGCCAACCAGACCTCGATCGGCATCGACTGGTCGAATACCTCCTACCAGAACGAGCGCGGCTTCAAGAACGAGAACATGTACACCACGGTGGCCTACCGTTTCCCGGGCGAGTCCTCGATCGAGGAGCTGAGCATGAGCGACGAGGAGCGCTCGAAGGAGATCACCACCTCGGTCAACTGGGTGGCCTTCAAGCAGCACTACTTCTCGTCGGTCTTCATCGCGCCGCAGAACCTCTCCTATGCCGACGTGGGCTTCACGACGGCGCAGCCCGGTTCGGGTTACATCAAGGATTTCTCGGCCCGCATGACCGTGCCCTACACGGCGCAGACCACCGGGTATGACTTTGCCTTCTACTTCGGCCCGAACGAGTATTCGATTCTCAAGAAGGTGGGCGATACGGATGCTGCGGACGGCGACCTCTACCTCGAGCGGCTCATCCCGCTGGGGTGGGGCATCTTCGGCTGGATCAACCGCTGGTGCGTGATTCCGGTCTTCGATTTCCTGCGCAACTACATCCCGAGCTTCGGCATCATCATCCTGATCCTGGCGGTGCTGGTTCGTCTGGTGATCTCGCCACTGACCTACAAGAGCTATGTCTCGATGGCCAAGATGCGCCTGATCAAGCCGCAGGTCGACGAGCTGGCCAAGAAGTACCCCAAGCAGGAGGATGCCATGAAGCGGCAGCAGGCCACCATGGAACTCTACAAGAAGGCGGGCATCAACCCCATGGGCGGCTGCATCCCGATGCTGATCCAGATGCCGATCCTGATCGCCATGTTCCGCTTCTTCCCGGCGTCGATCGAGCTGCGCGGGCAGTCGTTCCTCTGGGCCGGCGACCTCTCGTCGTATGACAGCGTGCTGAACCTGCCCTTCTCGATCCCCTTCTACGGGGACCACGTCTCGCTGTTCGCCCTGCTGATGGCCCTCTCGACCTTCGGCTACTCCTACTACAGCTACCAGCAGACGGCCTCGTCGCAGCCCCAGATGGCGGGCATGAAGTTCATGATGCTCTACCTCATGCCGCTCATGCTGCTGTTCTGGTTCAACGACTATTCGAGCGGTCTGTGCTACTACTACCTGCTTTCGAACCTGCTGACCATCGGCCAGACGCTCATCATCCGCCGCATGGTCGACGATACGAAGATCCAGGCCATCATGCAGGCCAATGCGGCCCGCAAGTCGAACGGCCGGAAATCGAAGTTCCAGCAGCGCTACGAGGAGCTTCTGCGCCAGCAGGAGGCTCAGCAGCGAGCCAAGCGTAAATAACGGCTCGGTGAGAGCCGACCGGTGAGCCGGGGATGCCACAGGCATCCCCGGCTTTTTTGTGCGGCGGGGCGTTCTGCCTTGCCCGGCGGCGGTGTGGTCTTGTGTGGGGTTATCCGGCTTTGCGGGGTGGGGCGTTCTGCCTTGCGCGGCGAGTTTTCCCTGGCCTTTTGCGGGCGGTTGCGCTGCGTCCGGAGCCGGCCGGTCGGCGGTGCGGTGCAAGGGCGGGGTGTCGGTTTCGCAGCGAGGCTGCCGCCGGTTGCGGGAGCCGACGGTCGTTGCGGTCGGCAGGACGGTTTCCGCGTGCGGTGTTTGTTGTCGTGCGGCGCTTCCTGCCTCCTGCTTCCTGCCTCCTGCTTCCTGCCTCCTGCTTCCCGCCTCCTGCTTCCCGCCTCCTGCCTCCTGCCTCCTGCCTCCCTCCTTCCGCCGTTGAAACGGGCCGCACGGTAAAAAACAGCGGGAAGCATCCTGAAAAAGGATGCTTCCCGTTCGGTTGTTGGAGTGAGCTGGGTGGCTGGCCGGATGGGTGGTGGTACGGAGGATTCTTTCGCTTGTCCGGCGCGTCGGAAGTTCCGGCCGCGCCGGCCCGGCTCGCCCTTTGCGGCTCACCTTTCACGGTTCGCCCTTCACGGCTGGCCTCCTCACGGCTGCCCCTTACTTTTTACCTTTCACTTTTCACTTTCGGCAAATCCCTGCGAGATGAAGGTGAGGATCGGTTCGAGGCCCGTGCGCCAGTAATGCCACGTGTGGCCGCCGTCGCGCATGCGGTATTGCAGCGGGACGTTGCGCTCGCGCATGAGGGCGTAGAAGCGGATGTTGCACGAGTAGAGGAAGTCGTCGTCGCCGCAGTCCACCCACCAGCGCACGTTGCGCACGGCGGCAAGCTGTTCGTCGGAGAGTTCGCGCAGCAGCCTGACGGGCGAGTTGTCCACAACCGAACGCACGAAGACATCCTCGTAGTTGCTTCCGTCGGGAAAGGCGTCCAGCAGACCGCTCAACGGGCAGGCCGAGCCGAAGAGCTCGGGGTGCTTGATGGCGTAGGCCGCCGATCCGCCGCCGCCCATCGAGAGTCCGGCGATGGCGCGGTGTGTGCGGTCGCCGCGGATGCGGTAGTGCTGCTCGACGGCGGGCAGGAACTCCTCGAAGAAGAAGCGCTCGTAGCTCCAGCCCGGCACGTCGAAGTAACCCATGTGGGGTCCGGCGTAGTTCTCGCCCTCGCCCGCGGCGTCGGGCATGACGATAATCATCCGGCAGGCCATGCCCTGGGCAATGGCGTCGTCGGCGATGCGCTGGACGTCGCCCAGGCGGGTCCAGTCGGTGTGGCGGCCGTAGGCGCCGTGCAGCAGGTAGAGCACGGGGTATTGCTCCGTCGAGGCGTCGTAGCCCGCCGGGAGGTAGACCGTACACGTCTTCTCCGTGCCGAGGATCGTGCTCGGGACGGTGAAGGTTTCGATGCGGCTCTGCCCCTGTGCGAAAAGGGTCGTGCAGAGCAGCGTCAGCAGCGGTAAGAGCAGGGTTCTTTTCATCTTATTTGTGTGTTTGGGATTTGTCTGTTCGGGGTATGCGGCGGCTACTCGACGTAGAGCACCAGCCCCTTGAGGTACTCGCCCTCGGGGTGGTAGATGTTGATCGGGTGGTCGGCGGGCTGCGTCAGCTGGTGCAGGATGCGGACCTGGCGTCCGGCGATCGCCGCGGCCGAGAAGACCGTCGTGCGGAAGAGCTCCTTCGACACGGCCTGCGAGCAGGAGAAGGTGAAGAGGATGCCGCCCGGCCGGATCTGCGACAGCGCCCGGGCGTTGAGCCGCTTGTAGCCCTGCATGGCGTTGCCGAGCACCTTGTGGTGCTTGGCGAAGGCCGGCGGGTCGAGAATGATCAGGTCGTAGCGGTCGCCGATGTCGCGCAGGTACTCCACGGCGTCGGCCGCCACCTCGGTGTGCGGGGCCCCGTCGCCGAAGTTCAGGCGCATGTTCTCGGTGGCGAGGGCCACGGCCCGCTCCGAGGAGTCCACCGAGCAGACTTCCTTCGCACCGCCCGCCAGGGCGTAGACCGAGAAGCCGCCCGTGTAGCAGAAGGTGTTGAGCACGGTGCGCCCCTGTGCGTAGCGCTTCACCAGCTCGCGGTTCTCGCGCTGGTCGAGGAAGAAGCCGGTCTTCTGCCCCTGCTCCCAGTTGACGAGGAACTGCTCGCCGTGCTCGAGCACGACCTGCGGCGTCTGCGCCCGTCCCCAGAGGTAGCCGTCCACGGCCCCCGTATTGGCCTTGAAGGGGAGCGTCTGCGACGACTTGTCGTAGATGGCCGTAATGTGCTCGCCGTAGACCGCGCGGATGGCCGCGGCGATCTCCATGCGGGCGCGGTACATGCCCACCGAGTGGCACTGGACGACGGCCGTCGTGCCGTAGATGTCCACGACAAGGCCCGGCAGCGAGTCACCCTCGCCGTGCACGAGGCGGTAGCATGTCGTCGAGGCGTTCTGCGTGAGTCCCAGCGTGCGGCGCACGTCGTGCGCCACGGCGATGCGCCGCTCCCACCAGGCGCTGTCGATCGCCTCGCGCTCGAAGGTGAGCACGCGCACGGCGATCGAGCCGATCTGGTAGTGGCCCCGGGCGATGAACTCCCCCGCGTGGGTGTAGACATCGACGAGGGCCCCTTCGGCGATCTCGGACTCCTCCTCGGCCTTGATGTAGTCGATGGCCCCGGAGAAGATCCACGGGTGGCGGCGCAGGAGCGACTCCTCCTTGCCGCGTCGCAGGTAAATACGCGGTATCATGGTTTCTGTCATTTGATTTTCGGCGTGTGTTGCAGCCGCTCGTAGATCTGCGTGCAGACCCAGGCGTCGGTGGCGGCGTAGAGCTGCTGCTTGGGCGTGAGGGTCGCGGCCTCCCAGTTGCTCAGCCGCTGGGCCTTCGAGACGCGCATGCCCAGGACGATGGCCGAGAGCTTGCGCAGGCTCTTCTCGCCGATGCCCCATTCGGGGGCGATCGCCTGCAGGTCGACGAACCCGCCGTCGCGGAAGCGCCGCAGCTGCCGGAGCGAGCGCAGGTCGCCGGCCACGTCGGCCCCGACCTTCACCACCTCGCGCGATTCGAGCAGCCGCAGCAGGGGCCGCGCAAGCGGAATCCGGTTGAGCCGGAAGAGGTAGCAGCGCTCCGCCGAGGAGAGTTGCAGCAGCGACACGCGGTAGGTGACGCCCGGCTGGAACGAGGGGCGCGTCTCGGTGTCGAAGCCGACAAGGGGCTGCTGCATGAGGTACTGGCAGGCGGCCTCGATCTCGTCCTCGTGCTCGACGATGCGGATCTCGCCGTGAAATTCGATGGCGGGGAGCAACGCGGTCTGTTCGTTGCTTATCTTGTCTGTGAAGCGGTTTTCGGTACTCATCCGGATGAAGATTCCCGCAAAATTACGCAATTATTTCCAATTTCCCATTGCTGCCCGTGGTGATTTTGCCCGCGGCGAGCAACTCGCGCACCGTGGCGGCAATCCGCCCGGGCGAGGCGGCCAGTTCGTCGGCCAGCGTGCGGGGATCGGCCGCTCCGCGCGAAAGGCGTTCGAGCAGGCGCGTGCGCAGCTCTTCATCCGGTGCGGCGTGTTCTGCCCGTGTGGTCGCTGTTGTTGCAGCGTGCCCGGTCGGAACAGCCGCTGTTGTTGCTGCGGGCTCCGACGGTTGTGCTGTTGGGCCGGCGCCACCGGGCGAGGCCTTTTCTGTTGCCGGGGCGGTGCCACCGGGCGAGGCTTTTTCTGCTGCCGGGGCGGTGCCTCCGGGCGGGGCTTGTTTGGCTGCGGCCGACAGTTTGGCGGCGCGGCGGCGGGCCAGGCAGATGTCGCAGACGCCGCACGGCCCGGCAGGCTCGGTGCCGAAGTAGCGTTCGAGCACCGTGCTGCGGCACTCCTCTTCGTTCGAGGCGTAGGCGAGCATCTGCTCGAAGCGCTCGCGCAGGAGCTGCTGCCGCAGCCGGTAGGTCTCGGGGGCGATGTAGAGGTCGGCGCGCGGCAGCCGCTCCTCGTTCATGAAGAGCAGCGGCGAGCGGTTCGACGGGATGTAGCGGATCACGCGCAGCATCCACAGCCGCTTGAGCAGCTCGCGGACCCGCTCGACGGTGTAGCCGCTCCAGGTCGCCAGCTCGCCCTCGTCGATGGGGCGGAACTCGGTGAAGACGCCGTTGTAGAGGCGCAGCAGCGTGCGGATGAAGTGGTCGAGCTCGTCGCGCTGCACGCGCAGGCGGTAGAGGTCGTCGCGGCTCACGCAGAACATCACCCGCGCGGGGTTCTCCTGTGCGTCGGTCAGCGTCATGTAACCGTTCTGCTGGAGGAGCTTCAGGGCGCTGGAGACCGTCCCGGCATAGAGGTGCTCGCGCGCGCAGAAGTCGTGGATGTTGAACTGGAAGGTGGCGCCGTCGCCCTCGCCGATGCCGATGCGCAGGTAGTTGCAGACCTTCTCGTAGATCTCCTTCACGCGCTCGAGCGGCGGAAACTCCTGCTCGAAGCGGCGGATCGTGCGCTCGCCGTCGTCGGCCGCGACGAGCAGCAGGGCGTAGGCGCGTGCGCCGTCGCGCCCGGCGCGTCCGGCCTCCTGGTAGTAGCTTTCGAGCGAATCGCACATCGAGTAGTGGACGACGAAGCGCACGTCGGGCTTGTCGATGCCCATGCCGAAGGCGTTGGTCGCGACCATCACCCGCACGCGGCCCGCGATCCACTCCTCCTGGCGCTGCGACCGCTCGGCATGGCCCAGCCCGCCGTGGTAGGCCGCGGCCGTGATGCCCTCCTGCCGCAGCAGGTCGGCGATCTGCTCCGTCGCCTCGCGCGTGCGCACGTAGACGATGCCCGAGCCCGGGACGTTGTGCACGAGGCGCAGCAGCTGGCCGTTCTTGTCGTCCGTATGGCGGACGCTGTACGAGAGGTTGGGCCGCGCGAAGCTGCTGCGCAGGATGTGCGCTTCGGGGAATTTCAGGTGGTGCATGATGTCCTCGGCGACCCGCGCGGTGGCCGAGGCCGTGAGGGCCAGCACCGGGACGCCGGGCAGGCGCTCGCGCAGCTCGGCGATGCGCAGGTACGAGGGGCGGAAGTCGTAGCCCCACTGCGAGATGCAGTGGGCCTCGTCGACGGCGATGAGCGAGACGTTCATGCGCACGACGCGCAGGCGGAAGGCCTCCGAGGTGAGCCGCTCGGGGGCGACGTAGAGGAACTTCACGTCGCCGTAGACGCAGTTGTCCAGCGCGATGTCGATCTGCCGCGGCGAGAGCCCCGAGTGGATAGCCACGGCCGGGATGCCCCGAGCGCGCAGGCGGTCCACCTGGTCCTTCATCAGGGCGATGAGCGGCGTAATGACGACGGCCAGCCCATCGCGGGCCATCGTCGGCACCTGGTAGGTGAGCGACTTGCCGCCGCCGGTGGGCATCAGCGCCAGCGTGTCGCGCCCCTGCATGACGGAGAGAATGATCTCCCGCTGCACGGGGCGGAACTCCCGGAAGCCCCACCAGCGGGTGAGGGCGGCGTATATCTTCTCCTCGGCGGATTCCATAATGCAAAGGTAGCGATTTTGCTGCGGATTTGCCTCCCCCCGCCGGGGCTTTTTCGCTCGGGGTACGTTCCGGGCGGGCGGACCGGCGCGCCGCTTCCGGTCCGGGTTCATTCCCGGGTTCATTCCCGGGTTCATTCCCGGGTTCATTCCCGGGTTCATTTCCGGGCTCATCTCCGGGTTCATTTCCGGGTTCATTCCCGGCTGCGTCCCCGCTCCCTTCCCGCGCGGAGCCGGGTAGGGCGGCGGAAGCGAAAAAATTAGGCTTTTTCCGAAATTTTGCGTACATTTGCGGCATATCGGCAGAGACCGGTGATACGAAAGATGAAGATTGACCCCAAATACAAGGTGCGCGAGCTGGCCGGCGAACACGTGGTCGTCGTGCAGGGCGCATACGGCGCCGACATGACGCGCCTGGTGGCGCTCAACGAGTCGTCGCGCTATCTGTGGGAGCAGCTCCGCGGCCGCGAATTCGACCTCGACGACGTGGTCTCGCTGCTCGTGGAGCGATACGAGGTGGACGAGGCAACGGCCCGGCGCGATGCCGGGGCGTGGATGTCCCGCCTTGCGGAATGCGGCGTACTGGAGCAATGAAGGCCCGTGGATACATAGCGCTGTTGTTGCTGACCCTCTACCTTGCGGCGGTCGGCACCCCGGCGTATGTCTCCCTGACGTGCAAGTGCAAGGCGCCGCGCGAGGCGCTGCAGCACACCGGCTGCACCTGCTGCGACCATACGGGGGATCTTCCCGCCGCCCGCGCCGACATCACGGCGCCCTGCTGCGGCACCCATCATTCGACCGACATAGCCCTCTATACGGGCTCCGGATCGGACCACGAGCGGCTCGTGCGCTGCGTGGTCCTGACGCTGCCGCCCGCCATCGTGGCGACGTGCGGCTCCGTTCCCGCGTTTGAAATCCAGACCGACCGGCAGGTCGGCCGCGACGTGCCGCCGCTGCGCGACGGCTTCGCCCGCTGTGCGGGGCTGCGCGCCCCGCCCGTCAGGGGCTGACCGCCGCATGCGGTCTGCCGGGTCCGCCCCGGCCGGATGCCGGAAGGACATCCCCGTTTTCCCTGATCATTCATTTATCATTCACCATCCGACGGTCACGCTGTGCACGCAGCGTGCAGTTTGCAGAACATGAGTCACCCGCATTGCGAAGAGGTGCTCGAGGCCCACGGCATACGTCCTACGGCCCTCCGCATCCTGGTGCTGGAGGCGATGGAGACCTTCAGCGACACCTTCAGTCTGGCCGACCTGGAGACCGCGACCGACGGTCTTGACCGGTCGTCGATCTTCCGCACGCTGACCCTCTTTGCCGAACACCACCTGCTGCATGTCATCGATGACGGCAGCGGCGCCACGAAGTACTGCGTCTGCCACAACGACCATGCGTGCCGGATCGAGGAGATGCACTGCCACTTCCATTGCGAAGCCTGCGGCCGCACCTTCTGCCTGGACCATACGCACATTCCGGTGATCCGCTACCCGGCGGGATACGACGTGCGTCGGATCAACTACCTCATAACGGGTCTCTGTCCCGACTGCCGCAACCGGCGGCAGGTGTGATCGCGGCGGGGCGGGGGGGCGGTTTGCAACCCGGTTGCAGACCTTTCGCGCTACCTTTGTCCGCGGGAAAAACAGAAAAAATACCATGAAACGAACTCTATTCCTTGTTTCGGCCTTTGCGCTGCTGGCGGCCTCCGCCGTGGCGCAGGATCTGCGCGGTGTCGTGCGCGATGCGGAAGGGCAGCCGCTCGTCGGCGCTTCGGTCTACTGGGCCGGCACGACGATCGGTGCGAGCACCGATGCCGAGGGTGCCTTCCTGCTGCACCGCGTGAAGAACTACGACCGCCTCGTGGCGTCGTATCTGGGATATGTCAACGATACGCTCCGCGTCGAGAGCGGTACGGAGCGCGTCGAGATGGCGTTGCGCGCCGAGGGCGTCGAGCTCGAGGGCGTCGTCGTCGAGGGCAACCTCTCGGGCAACTTCGTCAAGCGCGAGGGCATTCTCAAGAACGAGATGATCTCCTTTGCGGGCCTCTGCAAGATGGCCTGCTGCAACCTGGCCGAGTCGTTCGAGAACTCGGCGTCGGTGACCGTCGGCTACAGCGACGCCATCTCGGGCGCGCGGCAGATCAAGATGCTGGGGCTGGCCGGCACCTACACGCAGATTCTCGACGAGAACCGCCCCATCATGCGGGGGTTGAGCGCCCCCTACGGATTGAGCTACACGCCCGGCATGTGGCTCAACTCGATCCAGGTGTCGAAGGGCGTCGCCTCGGTGACGGCCGGACACGAGGCCATCACCGGGCAGATCAACCTCGAGCACCGCAAGCCGACCGATGAGGAGCGGCTCTTCGTGAACCTCTACCTCGACGACGAGCTGCGCCCCGAGGCCAACATCTCGACGGCCTTCCCCGTGACGCGCGACAAGAAACTCTCGAGCATCATCCTGCTGCACGGCTCGATGGATACCGACGCCCGGAAGATGGACCACAACCACGACGGTTTCCGTGACCTGCCCAAGTCGGACCAGATCAACGTCGCCAACAAGTGGCTCTACGCCGCCGACAACGGCACGCAGGTACGCTGGGGCTGGAAGTTCGTGCAGGAGAACCGTCTGGGCGGCATGCTCGGATACAGGAACACCGAGGCGATGCGCGAGGCGATGGCCGCGGACTGGGACTGGGAGCAGCGCGACGAGCGGATGCCCCTCTACGGGTCGCACATCCGCAACCGCAACGCCAACGGCTACGTGAAGATCGGCATGCCGGTCGGTCCGGCGGTCTACGATGCCGACGAGCAGGACGAGATGCGCTCGAACCTGGCCTTCGTCGCCGACTTCGACCACTTCGACGAGACGGCCTACTTCGGGCTGAACGGCTATGACGGCAATCAGAATTCGCTGTCGCTCAACCTGATGTACAATCACTACTTCACCTACCGTTCGTCGCTGAACGTCGGTGTGCAGGCCCATCTGGACTCCTACCGCGAGGGGCTCGACAACCGCACGCCCTGGATCGACAACTCGCGGCAGCTCTATGCGTTCGACCGCGACGAGCAGGAGGTGGGCCTCTATGCCGAGTATACCTACGCCGTGAAGGAGAAGCTATCGATCGTGGCGGGCCTGCGCGGCGACTACAATGCCTTCTACGACCGCTACTTCCTCACGCCGCGCGGCCACCTGAAGTGGAACATCACTCCCACGACGACGCTGCGCGCCTCGGCCGGTCTGGGCTATCGCTCGACGGACATCATTACGGACAACATCGGCATGCTCGCGACGGGACGGCAGATCCGGCTGGTGGAGTTCCGCAACGGGGTGCCGGCCTATGACGGCCGCTTTGCAGACTTCGACCGCCTGGAGAAGGCCTTGACGCTGGGCGGCAGCCTGACGCAGACCTTCACGCTCGTGCAGGCCGACGACGCGACGTTGAGCTTCGACTACTTCCGCACGCAGTTCTACCACTCGGTGGTGGCCGATCAGGAGTACGACCCCACGCAGATTCTGCTCTACACGTCGGACGGCCGCTCCTATACGGATACCTATCAGGTCGACTTCTCGTGGTCGCCCGTCGAGCGGCTCGACATCTTCGCCACGTTCCGCTATACGGACAGCGAGATGACGATCCGGCGCCCCGACGGCCGCACGGCGCGCGTCGAGCGGCCGCTGGTCAGCCAGTACAAGACGCTGCTCAACATCCAGTACGCCACGAAGTTCCGCCGCTGGGTCTTCGACGCTACGGCGCAGCTCAACGGCCCGGCACGCATCCCGACGCAGACGGGTAACCTGGCCGACGACAGCTACTCGCCGCGCTATCCGATGTTCTATGCGCAGGTGAGCCGCAAGGTGGGCAAGTTCGACATCTACGTCGGCTGCGAGAATATCGCAGACTACCGGCAGAAGGACCCGATCCTCAACGCCTCGAACCCCTATTCGGCGCAGTTCAACTCGATGAACGTCTGGGGACCGCTCATGGGCCGGAAGTTCTACGCCGGTCTGCGCTTCAACCTCTATTGATACCGAAACCTTAAAATACCGAAGCAAGATGAAAAAAATCGCAATGCTCTGCCTCGCCCTGCTGCTGGGCGCAGGCGTATCCCTGGCGGCGAAGCCGGCTGCCGGGAAGAAGATCGTGACGACGGTCTTCGCGGCCGATGTCGACTGCGAACACTGCGTCAACAAGATCATGAACAACGTGCCGTCGCTCGGCAAGGGGATCAAGGACGTGCAGGTCGACCTCGAGAAGAAGGAGGTGACCGTTGTCTACGACGCCTCGAAAAACAGCGACGAGAACATCGTCAAGGGGCTGGCCTCGCTCAAGGTGCAGGCCGAGCCGAAAAAGAGCACCGAGGCCGGCAAGTAGCCGCCGGGACGGGATTGTTATCGGAAGGAGGGGAGTGCCGCTGCGGCGTTCCCCTCTTTTTTGTGCCCGGAACAGCCGGTTGCGGGGAGGCGAGGACCCCGGTCGCGGGAGGAGGGAGCTCCGGTTGCGGGAGGGGGCTTCGGTTGCGGGAGGGAGCTCCGGTTGCGGGGCAGAGGATGGCCGCAATATGGAGATGGCTGGTCGCGGGGTTTGTGCGGAAGGACGTGACGCTGGGGCGGATGGCCGCGAATTGCGTGGAACGCGGGGACGGCCGCTGTCGGGAGGCCGGAGAGGCCGGCGGGTCGTGAAGAGACGTCGCGGGCAGTCGGGACGCCGGGGTGGCGGATCGTTGCCGGACGGTGCCGGGGAGCGGGCGGCGCCTTGCCTGCCGCGGCGGGAAAATCGGCCCGAGGGCGCGCGGCGGCTTTTCCCGATGTCGGCGGAATGGGGTCAAAAGGGCGGATTTTCGGCTTCGGGTTTGGAAATACGGCCGAAAAGGCTACCTTTGCCCCCGCAAACGGTTCCCTCGCGGTGCGGCCGCAGGGATTAAAAGGGAATGCAGTGCAAGTCTGCAACAGTTCCCGCTGCTGTGAGTTTCGTCCCGGATGCTCCGGGCTGTCGTCGCGACAATCTCTTGCCACTGACCTTGCGGTCGGGAAGGCGTCGCGCCGGAAACGAGTCAGAAGACCTGCCTTTGCCTGTGTCGAGCGCAAGCCTGCGGAGAACGGGCGGAGTGAGGATCGGACTCGTTCCCGGTTTTTCTGTTCCGAATGTTCCTGATGGCGGTGCCCACGGTGCGGTGAACGCCTAACCTTTTAATTGTACAGGAATATGAAGAAAATCTTGGTGCTTTTTGCGGCCGCGCTGACGGCCCTGCTTCCGACTTCGTGCCGCAAGTCGGAGACCGAACCGGCGAAGCCGCTTCCGGCTTCCGTCTCGATTGCGGAGGTGGCGCCCGCCAAGCGGGCGGTGAGCTTTACGCTGAATCCGACGAATGCCGTGCGTGTGCTCTACTGCTGTGTGCTGCGCGGCGAGACGCCGGCCGAGTCGGCCTGGATTACGTGCGAAGCCGCGGCGCCGGTGCAGCTCACGGTCGGCGAGCTCGAGGCCGGCACGGCCTATACGCTGCTGGCCCGGGCCGAGAACCGCAAGGGTGTGGCCGGCGAGACGGTAACGCACGATTTCGAGACGCTGCGCCTGCCGTCGCTTGTCGTGGGTGACATCACGACGACGGCCGAAGGGGCCGAGGTGCGGGTGAAGACGGCCGATGCGCAGCAGTTGTTCTGGGCCTGCGTCCGTGCCGAGGCCGAGGACCCGACGGAGTTCACGCAGATGGAGGCTGCGGCGGAAGCGACCGTGCAGCTCTCGGGGCTGATGCCCGACACCGAATACCGGTTCTGCGCCTATGTGGCCGATGCCGATTCGCGCAGCGACCTGGCCGCGAAGAACTTCCGCACGGCGGCTCCCGACGCGACCGATCTGAGTGCCGCCGGGACGGCCAACTGCTACGTGGTAACGGCGCCGGGCGTCTACTCCTTTGCCGCCGACGTGCGCGGCAACGGCGTCAGCGCCAACAACGACAAGGAGAGCAAGCATTTCGAGGCGGCGATTGCCGTCGGTGCGGACTGGAGCGCCGACTGGCTGTGGGCGTCGGCCGAGGGGCTGGTCTCGAACGTGACGCTGGACGCCGCCTCGAAACGCATCCGCTTCGAGGCCTCCGCACAGCGGGGCAATGCGGTCCTCGCCCTGTTCGACGGCGCGCAGCAGCTCGTCTGGAGCTGGCACATCTGGATGACGGACGATCCGTCGCTGAGCCTCGTAAGCGGCTCCTCGCCCCAGTATCAGTTCCTCGACCGCAACGTGGGGGCCACCTCGACGGCGGTTGACGACGTGGCTTCGTTCGGCTTCTTCTACCAGTGGGGACGCAAGGACCCCTTCATCGCCGCCTCGGCGCCCGTCAACCCCGACGGCGCGGCAATCCCCGACGGGGAGGCTTTCCAGACCGCGCTGGAGGGTGCCTGCGTCTTCAACACGGCCCGCACGACGGGGTGGACGACCCTGCGCAACGACGATGCCGCGATTGCCACGGGGCAGTCGGTCGACTATGCCGCGGCCCATCCGATGACCTTCATCACCTACGGCGCACAGGTCGGGACGAGCGGTGTCGGTGCCTGGTTCAACGACGACAACGTGCAGTATGCCGAGCTGTGGGGCTACGATTTTGTCAACCATACGAACCTCAAGACGATGTTCGACCCCTGCCCGCCGGGATACAAGGTACCGGGATGGTATCAGGAGGTCATGGCCGACGCCAGCAAGACGACGCTGATCGAGACGGGCGCCTACCAGTCGCGCACCTACAACGGCGGCTACTGGCCCGCGCAGGGCTACCGCACGGATGCCGGACGGCTGTCGAACGTGGGCCGCTACGGCTACTACTGGTCGGCGTGCAGCTACAACCACAACTATCCGGCACAGGGGTACAAGGGATACATGCTCTACTGGTATTCGCGTGCGGTGAGCAACAACAACGCCCAGAGCGAAGCGATCGGTGGCAATATCCGCTGCATCCGCGAATAGCGGCCGCCCGGTCGGCTGCCTTTCTGTGGTGGTACGGCAGCCGTTTCGTGGGGAGCGCAGCCGTTCCCCGCAGGGCGGTAACGAAGCGAGGGAGACAGCATCTGATGCTGTCTCCCTCGTCGTTTGCCGACGGGTCCTCCCTTCGGGAAAGCCGTTCCGCTTGTCCCTTTGCCCATTTGCGGCCCCGGAAGTGTCCGCTGCCGCCTGACGGCGGACCGATTGTGCGGGAAAGCTTCGGCGGGTCCGCTCCCGGCACCCCGGCGTCCTACTCCAGCGGGCGGACGCGGACCTCGGTGACCCCCTCCAGCTCGGCAACCAGGCGGTCGATGTCGGTCTTCTCGTCCACTTCGCCGTAGTGGTAGGGGTAGAAGATGGCCGGGCGGAACGCCTTGACGGCCTCGACGGCCTGGTCGACGGTCATCGTGTAGGGCTGGTTCACGGGCAGGAAGGCGACGTCGATCTCCTTCAGCCGCTTCATCTCGGGCGTGGGCTCCGTGTCCCCGGCGATGTAGATGCGCGTGCCGCCGATGGTGAGGATGTAGCCGCAGTCCTCGCGCTCGCGCGGGTGGAACTGCAGGTGTCCCGGCGTGGTGTTGCACGCCACGACGGCCTCGACCTTCAGGTAGGGCCGCGGTGTGGCGACGCTGCCCGGGCGCATCGTGTAGCAGTTCATCTCGAAGGCTTCGGCCGACGTGCGGTCGCAGAGCACTTCGGTCTCCGAGGTCAGCAGCGTCTCGACGGCCGCCCGGTCGAGGTGGTCGTAGTGCGAGTGGGTGATGAGCACCACGTCGGCCTTCGGCAGCGAGGCGTAGTCGGCGTAGCTGCTGACGGGATCGACATAGATGTACTTGCCGCCCACGGTGATCGCGAGCGAGGCGTGTTTGAAGAAGGTAAGCGTGGCCTGTGAGCCGTCGCGCAGGGTCAGCACGTCGGCGGGATATTCCGGAGCGGACTTGCGGCCGCATCCGAAGAGCGATAAGATCGACATAAGTAACAGGAGTTTGGTTTTCATGTTGCGATGAACATGTCTATTCACACCCAAGATAGTAAAAAAAAGTGAAATATTCGTACCTTTGCGGCGGGGTTGGCCCGGAATATGGAAAAAATTTTTTCCGGGATGCAGTAAAAAACCTCCGGACACGTTTAAGCAACAGTTATTCACCTTATCCACGAAAGACGATCATGAAGAAAATTTTGGGAACCCTGCTGCTCGGCCTTACGCTGCTCACGGGCTGTGTCGACAGCAACAACGGCTATGAGGAGCTCAAACCGTTCCTCCCGGGACTGAACCTCTACCAGAACTGCCAGCTGCAGACGACGCTCGCCCTGCAGCCGGCCAATGTCGGCATGCGCCTGGCCATTCTGCTTGCCGAGGTGGACAAGCAGGCGGCGACGGACGAGACGACCGATTTCGGGAGCGTCACCTACGAAAACAAGAATGTCAAGGAGCAGCTCTTCGGTTCGAGTATCACCATCACGAAGAGCAACCTTGCGGGCGACTACAAGGTGACCTTCACGACGGACAGCCGGGTCTTCGGCTGCTACTTCTCGGGGTCGCTGACTGTCAAGACGGGCAACACGCCCCTCGCGGAGACTTCGCTCGTCGCACCCTGGCGCGTCGAGATGACCGACTATGAGGCCCAGGTCGACCAGGGGTCCGGCTACCGTCAGGCCATTCTCTTCAACACGGGCGAGACGCTGCTCTACGCCAACGGCGACGGCAGCTACACGATTTCGCTCGCGGCCATGGACATGAACGTCAAGGATACGCAGATCCACTCCGAGTGGAGCGGCTCCTACCGGCTGCGCCCCGAGGCAAACGGTCTGGCCTACTCCGAGTGCTCGGGCAAGGCCTTCACCGTCGACGGATCGTTCGGCGGCCCGTCGATCTTCTCGCTGACGAGCTCCTCACAGACCATGCAGGCCACGAAGATGAGCCATCAGCTCTCGAACGGCAAGTATCTCTTCGCCGGGCAGGTGCTCACGGGTACGATCGTGGCGCGTCTCACCGGTATCAACGACTACAACGCCTCGTACTATGTCAGCCCCGAGGTGAAGGTCACCTGGACCTACGACGAGGAGAAAAATTCGCTCTCGCAGAAGGTCGAGTACAACGGACAGACCATGTAGGCTGCTCTCGGCCGATACGGACGGCGCCCCGCATATCGGGGCGCCGTTTTTTTGTGCCGGTTTTCCGGGTGGGGATGTCCGCCGAACGTGCCGCCGAACGTGCCGCCGAACGTGCCGCCGAGCGTGCAGCGGGTGCGGGAAGGTGCGGGGAGAGACGGGGAGTGGCAGAGGAGACGGGGGCGGGCGGGGCGCTCTTTTGCCCGGCTACTCTTCGGATATACGCTCCCAGGGAGTCGGTTTCCGGACGGGAACATCCGCCGAACGTGTTGCGGGTGCGAAGGAAGGGGCGGGGACCTCTTTGCCCGGCTACTCTTCGGATATGCGCGCCGGGGCGTCGGTTTCCCGGGCGTCGGTTTCCCGGGTGTCGGCCTTGCGGGATGAAGCGGTTGCGGGCGCTTCCGGCCGGTCGGCGGTTCCGCTGCCGTTGTCGAGGCGCATGACCGAAGGAATGCAGAAGGCGGCGAGACCGAGCAGGCAGATGATCGCGCCGGCCAGGACGAATGTGCGGGTGATGCCCACCTCGTCGGCCAGGAACCCCGTGCCGAGCAGCCCGATGGCCGAGGGCAGCAGTCCGAAGCTGTAGTAGAGCGACATGACGCGCCCGAGGACCCCGGCGTCGATGCGGCTCTGGATGAGCGATACGAACGAGGCGTTGAAGACGCTGCTCGAAATGCCGGCCGCCGCGGTCAGCAGGGTGAAACAGATGAATCCCGAGGGGGGCAGCAGTCCCGAAAGGAGAAACGATGCGCCGACGAGCAGGTACATCAGGTTGATGAGCAGGATGCGGCTGACGCGGTAGTGGCGCATGCCCATTACGGCGCCGCCGAGCAGCGCGCCGCCGCCCCAGACGATCTCGACGAGGCTCATTTCGGTGGCTCCGCCGCCGAAGTGCCGCAGCGTCATGAGCGGAAAGAGCACTCCCACGGGCATGATGAAGAACCAGACGGCGATGACCAGCGTGAAGAGCCAGCCCATGCCGGGCGTGGCGTGCATGGCGGCGAATCCTTCGCGGAATTCGCGCCACAGGTTCGGGCGCCGGTCGCTCCGCGCGGGCTTGGGAATGCGGATGAGGAGCAGCGTCGTGCAGGCGGCGACGGCTCCGGCGACATCGAGCAGCAGAATGTTGCCGATCGAGGAGATGTTGAGCAGCAGGGCGCCGAGAGCCGGGCCCGCGATGTCGGAGAACGAGACGATCATCTGGTTGACGCCCGCGATGCGTGTCAGCTCCCGCTCAGGGGCCAGCAGCGGCACCGAGGCCTGCATGGCCGGGCGGTGGAAGGCCGAGCCGGCCGAGCGGCAGGCCAGCAGCAGGTAGACGTGCCACAGCTCGGCACGACCGCTCCAGAAGAGCAGGGCGAGCAACAGCGTGCAGGCGGCGATGAAGAGGTCGGAGGCGATCATCGTGCGGCGGCGGTCCCAGCGGTCGATGTAGACCCCCACGACCGGGCCGAGAAGCGACTGCGGCAGCATGCCCGCGATCGCCGCCAGGGCCAGCACCTCGGCCGAGCCGGTCTCGAGGCTCATCCAGAAGATGACGGCGTAGCCGACGATCGAGCTCGTCAGGATCGAGACGAACTGCCCGCTCCAGATGATGCCGAATGTCCGTTTCCAGTTCTCCATGCGCCTGTTCCGTGTGTTGCCTGTCGTGTGTTGCCTGTCGTGCGGTTCCGCTTCCCGTCCCGTGCCCGAATTTTCCGGGCTCTTCAGGATTCTTTCCGGTTCTTTCCGGTTCCTCCGGCCTTTCCGGAACTTTTCGCCGGGCTTTTCCGGCCCTCCCGGGACTTTTCAGCTCCTCCCGGGGCCTCCCGCTCTTTCCGACCTTCCGGCCGGGACAGCTTCGGAAGCTCCGGAGGCGGGAACCGGATGCAAAAATACGAAAAAAAGGCGGACACCGGAGTGTCCGCCGCCGAAATCCTCCGCAGAGGATTATTTAACTTCCTTAACTATTGCCTCGAATGCCTTCGGCTCGTTCATGGCCAGGTCGGCGAGCACCTTGCGGTTCAGGACGATACCCTTGGCGTTGAGTTTGCCGATGAATTGCGAATAGGTCATTCCCTGGGCGCGGACTGCGGCGTTGATACGCGTGATCCACAGCGAACGGAATGTCCGCTTCTTGAGCTGGCGGTGCGCATAGGCGAACTGCAAGCCTTTCTCGACCGTGTTTTTCGCAACGGTCCATACGTTTCCCCTTGAACCAAAGTTACCCTTGGCAAGTTTCAAAACTTTCTTTCTTCTTGCGCGTGACGCAACTACGTTGACTGAACGTGGCATAATGTAAAAGTTTTTGAAGAGCTGTCAGCGACGCGGTTCTCCCGCGTTCTTCGGGGCTGTTTCGCTCCGGTTAATAAATGCGATTCCGCCGGTCGGATGTTACTTGACCAGCAGGTTCTTGATTTTGGCCTCGTCGGCCGCAGAAACGATACCCGAATAGCAGAGGTTGCGCTTCTGTTTCGTCGTCTTTTTGGTCAGGATGTGACTGTGATAAGCGTGCTTGCGCTTGATCTTTCCTGTGCCGGTGAAGGTAAAACGCTTCTTCGCAGCGGCATTGGTTTTCATTTTCGGCATTGTCGTAAACAGTTAATTGGTTAAACTCAGCCTGCAAAGTTACGAAAATATTTGCACGGTGCAAGGATTCCCGGCTTTTTTTCATTATATTTGTCTTGAGAACCAACCTTGTCCGAACATGAAACCGCTCTGCTGCCTGCTTCTGCTGGCGGGACTGCTCTGCGGGGCCCGCACCGCGGCCCGGCCCCCTGCTGCCTCCGCCCCCGCGTCGGAACATCCGGCCGTCGGCGTCGAACTGCGCGGCGATACGATGGTCTACCGCACGACGCGGCACGCACAACTCTTCGAGGATGAAACTGGCCGCCTCTACCGCCTGCGTTCCGTGCTCGCCGACCCCGTGGCGCTCCACACCGTGAGCATCGAGGTCGGGGCCTACTCCTGGAGCGGTTCCCGCTCTCCCTTCACGACGAAGGAGCGGGTGTGGGTCGCCCAGCCGCCCGAAGCCTTTCCCACCGAACGCTACTATTACGAGGGTCCGCTGCGCACGAGCGGCATGTGGGGCCTTGCCTACGGGTATCGCCTCTCCCGCGCGGTCGAGGTCGGCGTTTCGCTCTCCTATGCGGCCTACTGGCGCGACCTGATGCGCGCTCCGGACCGCAGCGTCGCGTCGTCTCTGCGCGAACATTATGTGACGCTGATGCCCTTCGCCCGCTTCATGTGGCTCAACCGCCGGTCGGTGCAGCTCTATACGGCCGTGCAGCTGGGGTGTCAGTGGGGGTATGAAAAATCCTACACGGACGGCTACGGCAGTTTCACCTACCTCACCGGGCAGTTCACTCCGTTCGGGATCCGTGTCGGGCGTCGCCTGTTCGGGTATGTCGAGTGGGGCGTCGGCGCCCGCGGTCTCTTTGTGGGCGGCGTCGGGTACAGTTTCGGAAACTTCAAAAGATAACGGGTATGCGTTGCGGACTTTTTCACGGCTTCCGGGCCGGCATGATGCTTCTGCTGTTGGCCGGGAGCGCCTGTACGATCGAAGAGGGCGACAGTGTGCCCCGGAGAACCGGGACGGAGTATGCCGTCTACGAACATGTCCGCGGACTCGACGAGGCGGCGGTCTTGACGCTGCGCGTGGCGGCCGGCTTGGACGAGTGGCTGCGGCAGACGACCAACGCCGGGCGCGAGGCGGTCTGCAACCGTTTCTTTGCCTGGGGCCGCGTCTATGACGAAGGGGCCGGGAACTGGTCGCTGCAGGGGGCGGGCCGCCGCTACGACTTTGCACTCAGCGACGGGCTCGGACTCGCAGACCCCGGAGCTTCGTGGCACGTAACCGAACGGATCGGCAACGAGGTCCGCTCGACCGTCACGCTGCGTGCAGGGGCGGACGGCGCGCTGCGTTGCGAGGTGTCCGCCGCCTGGTGGAATACCTATATATTATATGATGCCGCGTGGACGGTGCATCTGACGGTCTCGGAGGAGACGTTCGAGGTGTCGGCCGCAGGCGATGCGCAGATGCGGATCGAAGGCGAGCAGGGGAGCGTCTGGTCGGTGGATTACCGCCTGATGGAGCCGCTGGTCTGGAGCGAGCGTGCCGGGGAGACCTTCTGCACGGCCGGGTATGCGGTGCGGGCCGCCTGTGACGGGGCCGCGGAGCGGCAGCTGGAGTTTCAGGCCGTGCGCTCCGCCCTGGGGCGGGTGACGATTACGAGCGGCGGTGTCACGGAGGTGTGGTAGTGTCGCTGCGGTACTGTTTTTGATCGGAGGAACGAAGAGATGGAGTGGAATTTCATTTTGCGGTTGTGTGTGGCGGGCCTTTGCGGTACGGTCATCGGGCTCGATCGCGAGTACCGCGTCAAGGATGCGGGCTTCCGCACGCACTTTCTGGTGGCGCTGGGCAGCGCCCTGATGATGATCGTCTCGCAGTACGGCTTCGCCGGAGTGCTCGGTGAGCCCGGGGTGGGGCTCGACCCGAGCCGGATTGCGGCGCAGGTCGTCAGCGGCATCGGATTCATCGGCGCCGGCACGATCATCATTCACCGCCAACTGGTGCGGGGACTGACCACGGCGGCGAGTCTCTGGGCCACGGCCGGCATCGGTCTGACGGCCGGGTCGGGGATGTTTCTGCTGGCCGGAGTGGCCACGGTGCTGACGCTCTTCGGACTGGAGGTGCTCTCGCTCGTCTTCGGAGGCCTGGGGCGCCGTCGAACGATGCTGGTCTTCTCGGCAGCGCGCCGAGAGGTGATCGACGAGATGTTCAATGCGTTGAAAACCAGTGATTACTCCGTTGTTTCCTACGAGGTCGAGGCGCAGCGCGGCGATACGGGGGTTGTCTACCGGGCCACATTGGTGATCCGGGCCCGCGGCAACGCCGACGAGGAGGGTTATGTGGAGCTGCTGCGCGCGCATCCGGATGTCACCGTTGAGCGGATCGTCTGACACGCCGGGAGGGGCGACGGCAGGCCCGACCGGGCGGCAGCCGGCCGCCGCGCGTGCGGTTTTATTTGTTTGGTTTCGAGTAAAGTCGGCGTTTCGGGCGGAATTGTTGGCTGAAAAGGTGAAATGTGTCGATTTTGTTTTGAAAATTCGGATTAAGGCTTTATCTTTGCCCTGTTGCAATACGAGTATGTATGTACGTGTAACTTTAAATTCATATTAGCCTATGTTTATGAACAAAGCAAGAGCCTATGTGGCTCCCGAGGTCGAGATTCTCGACGTGGCCGTGGAGGCCGGATTCGCTGTGTCGAATGAGACGGGTGCGCAGACCGAGGATTTCGGTTATGACAATTCGCAGGAGAACGGTTCGTGGGAGTAAATTCAAATAGTTAAACTGTAAGAACCATGAAAAAATTACCTTTGCTTTCTTCGGCAGCTCTTGCAGCATTGCTGTTTGTCGGCTGCTCCTCGGATAATACGGACGATGTAACGCCCGCAGGTGAGGTGAAGACCTATACGGAACTCGGCGCCGGCCTGCCTTCGACCCGTACCACGCTCGACGGTGCGTCGGTGGTTTGGTCCGCAAGCGACGAGATTTCGGTGTGGAGCGATGTGACGACCACGCCCGTGACTTTCTCGCTGGCCGGCGGTGCCGGAACGCAGAATGCAATCTTTACGGTTCCTGAGGGTTCCGGTGTGAAGGGTACCGCTTCGTCGATCTACAAGGCCGTCTACCCGGCCAATGCCAACGGTAATATCAGCATCCCTCAGGCGCAGAGCTGGAACGACTATGCAAACTTCAGCAACAACGTAAACCCGATGGTGGCCGTCGGTACCGATCTCTCGAACATGCAGTTCAAGAATGTCTGCGGTATCATCGTTCTGCAGGTTGAAACGGATGAGCCCGGAACGATTCTGAATAGAATCCAGCTGTCGACCAACTCTTCGCAGCCGCTGGCTGGTACGGGCCGTCTGTCGTTCACCGGCACGGACTATTCGATTCAGTGGGAGAGCGCCGATTACTCCGTCACGTTGCAGTGCGGTCAGGAGATCTCCACGACGAAAATGCAGCAGTATTACATTGTTGTCCCCGCAGGCGATTATTCCGATCTGACCCTTTCGCTGGTTTACAAGCCTGGATCGAATCCTGCTCAGACCTATACGAAGACCCGCAATACGTCGGTTACGGTTGGTGCGGGTAACATCACCAGCGTGGGTGCGAACTTCTCGCTGCAGACCAAGACCTATGCAGTCGGTGATCTCTATCCGAATGCTACGGAGCCGGAGGGTGTTGTTTACGCCGTATCGGACGGTGGTACGTCGGGTTATGTTGTAGCTATGAATGACTGCACGGAGGGTGGTACCCCGTATGAGAGTTCCATCAATGTTCAGTGCTACAAGTATACTTGGGGACCGACGAATTACTCGTCGCTTGTTAGTGGCCTTGGTAATGCGGACGGTCAGCTGAACCAGAACGCGGTGGTCAATGCCGGTGTGATTGCAAATTATCCTGCCTTCCAGGCTTGCGTGAACCTCGGCAACGGCTGGTATCTTCCCTCTTCTTCGGAGATGACTGCGCTGATGAATGCTTACTCGAACATCATGGCAACACTCCAGAGCAATAATGGCACAATGGATGCCGACGGCTATTGGTGCTCGAATGTCTCGGGTTCGAGAAACTTCATCAACTACTACGATCTGAATGTTGGTGGACTTGCAACGATTGCTCCTGCTCAGCAGTCTACGGTAAACAATGCCGTTCGTGCTATCATGCAATTCTAATTGAAATTACAAGGCGATTCTACGACGGGCTGCACCGAAAGGTGCGGCCCGCTTTTTTTTTGGGGCTTTTGTAGTTTACAGGCTGTGTCGCGGTAGAGTGCCTTATCCCAGCATGTCCTCCTGTCCGAGGGGCGTGTTTGTCGGAATCTTTGCCCGTGTTCGATGCGTTTTGCAGCTGCCATGCCAGGTGCGGGCATTCGTCTGAAGATCCAGGGCGCCGTGTTGATATGGACGCAGTGTCCGTAATACGAAAGGAGATCGAACGTGCGTTCGATCTCCTTTTTTTTGCTTGGCGTGAGCGGCGCAGGCTTGTAGGTTGCAGTCCTCTGGTGATTATAATATTACACCGAGTGCCCGATCTCCTTTGTGGGTGTGACGTGCGGTGCACGGGCTTGTACGTCGCAGGCCTCTGGAGATTATAATATCACACCGCGCGTCCGATCTCCTTTTTTGGTGTGGCGTGTACTGCATGGGCCTGCGTGTAGCATGCCAATAATATGTCGGAACCGGCGGTCGACCGCTTTTCCTGCCGACCCGGGCCTTGCGCGGGCCTGTGCGTCGCAGGTATCCAATGTGCTTGCGGTAGCTCTCTACGGCCGTATATAAAGCCGTACTAATATATATCAGAACCAGCGTCCGACCTCGCGCAGCTGCGGATCGCGGGCCATCTCGTTGGGATTGGTCCCCGGCTCACCCTCGGGAATCGGCTCACCCAACTTCTCAAAGAGTGCAACCCAATAGCGGGGCATCGTGCCGTCCGCTGCCCGGAAGTTCATCGGCCGGGCAGGAAATACCGGAGTCCCGTCCGTGCGGCGGTAGCTCTCCCATACCAGTTCACTGCAGTAGAGCCGCCCGTTGTCGGGCCGGAACGAATAGTCGTAGGGGAACCCGAGGCAGGTGCGGGCCCGAAGCAGGGAGGCCGCCAGCCCGCACGTGTCGCGCAGGCGCATCGCCACAACGGCCGACCGACCGTGGATCGATCCCGCCTCTGCGAGAAAATCCTTCAGTGCCACCGTGCGCACCCCTTCCGTCGAGGCCTCCAGTACGGAATCCGCTCCGTTCGCGCACAGCGCAATGCCCACATGCGTGTAGTCAATCTGGCGTGCCGCCCCCGTCGCGGCCGCAATGGCTCCGGCCATTTTCGTCCCTTTCCCCGCCTGGAAAAGCAGGTCTCCCGATTCGAGTGCGGGAATATTCCGGCTGCAGCCGGCAGCCGCCGCGGCCATGCAGAGCAGTCCAATGCAACGTCGTATCATCGTAGTCTCCTTTTGAACACCTCAAAGTTATTAAAAAATTTCACAATTAACTTGCTGTCTGTTAAGAGGGTGTGAATTTGGTGTGAAAAATGTCGAAAAAAAGTCCGGAAAATATTTGGAAATGTCTTCCGAAACCCCTTATCTTTGCACCCGCTTCGAGAGAGAAACACCTCCTGAAGCAGCAAAAACAGGTTCTGAAAAATTTTTGAAAAATCTTTAAAAAAAGATTTGCAGATTCGGAAAAAGTCCTTACCTTTGCACCCGCTTCGGTTGAAAGACCGGTGCGAGTGATACAAAAAAAGGTTCTGACAAAATTCTGAAAAAAAATCTTCAAAAAAGATTTGGAACTTCGGAAATAAGTTCTTACCTTTGCAACTCGAATCGACCGCAAGGCCGATAAGGAAAAAGGTTCTGAAAAATTTCTGAAAAAATCTTTCAAAAAGATTTGGTGGTTCAAAAAATAACACTTACCTTTGCACCACTTTCCGCTGAAAAACAGCGGTCGGAACCAAGGCGAAGATCGAAAGATCCGACCCGCCGAAAAGAAAGAAATTGTTCTTATAGTAATATACGAACAGCGTTCTTTGAAGTATTTGAGCAGCTAAAGTTTTCCCACTCTCTTAGGAGAGTGATTTCAAACAATACCTTTGAGATTTGAGCTAAAGATTTATAACAAAACATTTTTACAATGGAGAGTTTGATCCTGGCTCAGGATGAACGCTAGCGGCAGGCTTA
>OHFP01000217.1_pt1 | contig 34744 bp, 25 predicted proteins | sample 1567591 | NCBI WGS metagenome assembly OHFP01 (sample SAMEA3879547, study PRJEB24766) | human gut metagenome | biome: human-associated habitat; feature: feces | place: USA | collected 1985/1987 | reverse complement strand
ACAGGCAGGATTCGGCGACTGCAGCGCGAGGGAGATAGCTCCCGGAATAGAAGACAGATTCATGCAGCTTTCAGGAAAATGGACACGGAAGGATATGCAATGCAGGTGAGGCACCTCAGCAAGAGGTTCGGCAGTTTCACGGCCGTCGACGATATCAGCTTCGACGTGCGCAAGGGGGAGATCTTCGGCTTTCTCGGCGCTAACGGGGCCGGCAAGACCACGGCCATGAGGATACTTTGCGGACTGAGCAGGCCTTCTGCAGGCGGAGGGCATGTGGCGGGCTTCGACATCTGCCGCCAACCTGAGCAGATAAAGCGGCACATAGGCTATATGAGCCAGAAGTTCTCGCTGTATCCCGATCTCACCGTGGGAGAGAACATACGCCTGTTCGGTGGAATATACGGCCTGGACGACAGGCAGATAGAGGCAAAGACCCGCTCGATGCTCTCCATGCTCGGCATGGCGCCGGAAAGGGACCGTTTCGCCGCCTCCCTGCCGCTCGGCTGGAAGCAGAAGCTGTCTTTCTGCATAGCCCTGATACACGAGCCCCGTATAGTCTTTCTCGACGAGCCTACGGGAGGCGTAGACCCCGAGACACGCAGGAGGTTCTGGGAACTGATATACGATACCGCGACGAAAGGCACGACCGTCTTCGTGACCACCCACTACATGGACGAGGCGGAGTACTGCGACCGTGTGTCGATAATGGTAGACGGGAGGATTGCCGCGCTCGGCTCTCCCGCGAGCCTCAAGAGGGAGTACTCGGGCGCCGACATGGACGAGGTGTTCAGGACGGTCGCCGGAAGGGCGGAAAGGAGGGAATAGTCATGAAAGAGTTCCTGGCATCGGTGCGGAAGGAGTTCCGCCACATATTCAGAGACCGCAGGACGGTGCTCATAGTGATGATAATGCCTGTCGTACAGATAATACTGTTCGGCTTTGCCGTCAGTACGGAGGTCAACTGTGCGAGAATCGCCTTCTGCGGCGATATCCTCGATCCCGAGGCCCGGAAGATAGTGGACAGGATATGCCACAATCCGTATATGGAATACGCCGGGCTGCTTTCCTCTGCCGACGGCATCGAAGACCTCTTCCGCAGGAACGGGGCGGACGCCGTGGTGTGCTTCGAGAGGGATTTCGGAAAGCGGACGGCCTCGGAGGACGGCGCTCAGCTGAGGGTTGTCGGAGACGGCTCGGACCCCAATACGGCGAGGGTGGTCACCAGCTATGTGGCCGGAGTCGTGCAGGGCGGACAGCAGGCCGTGTCCATGACGCCTGTCGTCCATCTGGCCTACAACCCCGCGATGAAGTCGTCGTATAACTTCGTGCCCGGAGTAATGGGCCTGATACTTATGCTGATATGCTCGATGATGACGGCCGTGTCCATAGTCAGGGAGAAGGAGACCGGGACGCTGGAGTTGCTGCTCGTCTCGCCGGTCAAGCCCGTGTGGGTAATACTCAGCAAGCTCATGCCCTACCTGCTGCTCTCGGCGGTCAATTTCGCGAGCATACTGCTGCTGTCGCACTATGTTATGGGAGTCCCGGTCAAGGGAAGCCTTGCGCTGCTCTCGCTGGTGGCGCTGGTGTTCGTGGTGGCGTCCCTCGCGATAGGCATACTCGTCTCGGTGGTCTCGTCGAGCCAGAGGACGGCCATGCTTATCTGCGGAATGGGTCTCACGATGCCTACGATGATATTCTCCGGAATCATCTTCCCCTGCGAGAACATGCCCCTGGCGCTCCAGTGGTTCTCCGACATCATTCCGGCGAAATGGTTCATAATCATGGTCAAGAAACTGATGATACAGGGTGTCGGGCTCTCCTCGATAGCCGGGGAGCTGACCGTGCTGACCCTTATGGCCGCGGCACTGCTGGCCCTCAGCATAAGGAGTTTCAAGACAAGGTTGCAGTAAGGGAGGACGAGTCATGTGGAAATATCTTCTCGAAAAGGAGTTCAAGCAGTTTTTCAGGGATCCGGGCCTTCCGAGGATGGCCCTGGCCTTTCCGGTGCTGATGATGCTCGTGTTCCCGTTCGCCGTGAGCATGGACATCAGGAACATCGACCTTGCGGTCGTCGACAACTGCACGAGCCGCGAGTCGGCGCTGCTCGTGGAGAAATGCATTTCGTCGGGGTATTTCAGGCTCGTAGACGTGTGCCATGACGGAGCCTCCGCGCAGAAGCTTATGGACGACGGCAAGGCCGACGCCGTCCTGACGATAATGCCGGACTTCGACAGGGAGCTTGTCCTCGGGACGGGACTCCCGCTCGGAATCAAGGTCAACGCGGTGAACGGCTCCAAGGGCAGCATAGGCTCGCAGTACCTGCTCGGCTGCGTCAGGGACTACCTTGCCGGCAGGCAGGCTCCCGGCGGTACCATTGCCGCGGCTACGTCGGTCGTGGTCTCCGAGCAGTACAGCTTCAACCCCTACATGGACTACAAGCTGTTCATGGTTCCTGCCCTGATAGTCATAGCGATAACCATGATTACCGCCTTCCTGCCCGCGCTCAACATAGTCGCCGAGAAAGAGGCCGGAACAATCGAGCAGATGAATGTCACCCCGGTAAGCAAGACTGCGTTCATAGTCTGCAAGATGATACCCTACTGGGCCATAGCCTTCTTCATACTCAGCGCATGCCTGCTTATCGCATGGCTGGTGTTCGGCTATGTGTGCAAGGGGAGCCTGGCCGTGCTGTACCTCTTCACCACGCTCGACATGGTCGTCATGGCGGGGCTCGGACTGCTTATCTCGAACTACAGTTCCAACTCGCAGCAGGCGATGTTCGTCATATGGTTCTTCGCCGTGGTTTTCATGCTGATGAGCGGCATCTTCACTCCGATAGCATCCATGCCGGACTGGGCGCAGGCCTTGACATACATCAACCCCATGAGGTACTATGCCGATGCGATGCGTTCGGTATTCTTGAAGGGAAGCACCCTGGCCGATGTATGGCAGGATACGCTCGGGCTCGTTGCGATAGGCGCCGTCATGGTTTCATGGGCAATAGCGAGCTACCGCAAGTCGGAATAGGGAGCTTCCGGGACGATACGAATGAGGCGGCACCGTCGCGGGCCGCCTCATTCTGCTTGTCGTATTGGAAAAATGGAGTGAAGTGACTACCTGACCCATGCTGTCCAGTCGTCGTCGGCCGATACCGCTCCGCTCTCTCCGACCATTCCGACATATTTGTCGGTGAAGCTGATCTCATCTACGGAGCTGTTGCCCTCGGCTGCGAGGAAGTCGGCGTTGCTGTAACCGCTGCCCTCTTCGTTGAGGAGTTCGCCTACGATTACGGTATTGGTGATTGAAGATGTGCCGTTATCGAACGAAGCGACTGTCTGTGCGGTCTGGAGGGTGATAGGATCGGGCTTGCCGCATACGAGGGCGTTGCTCAGGCTCACATAGGTTCCCTCGCGCAGGCGCAGGCCCCTGTGGTTCTCGGTGCTGTTGTTGCCGATGAAGGTGGCGTAGCGGATAGTGGGATGCGCTACGGGCTCGGCGTCGTTGTTGTCACCGTTGTTGTCGCACTCCATAAGGCAGTCGCACTCGTCTACGCTCTGGTATGCGATGATGTACTCGGCGGTGCCGTTCCAGCCCTCGGTCCAGTCGAAGGAGTCGTCGGTGCAGTTCTCGACGATGCAGTGGTCGATGTTCACGGAGCCGCCGAAGAACTCGATGCCGTCGTCAGAGCCGTCGACCACATGGATGTATGAAATCTCGGTGCCGTTGCCCACTCCGTAGAGGGAGATTCCGTTGGCCTCGTGCTCGGAGTCGAGGGCAAGGCCGGAGTATTCGATGCGGATGTACTTGAGGACTCCGGAGTTGTCGTTCTCGCTGTCTCCGCCGTATGCTGCGTTGCCGATTTCAGAAGTGGTGGCGCCGTCGGCGTTGGTGTGGGCCTTCCCGCAGATGTGGAGGCCGCCCCATGCGCCTGCTTCCTTGTTCTCGGAGGTCATCACGATAGGCTCGGAAGCGGTTCCTTCAGCCATTATCCTGGCACCCTGCTCGATGAGGATGTAGATGATGTTGTCGCTTCCAGCGCTCTCGTCGGCGATGACGGTCACGCCGGGTTCGATAGTCAGGGTCGCGGGTGCAACGACCTGGAGGCTGCTTTCGAGCCGGTAGGTCTCGCCTCTGTCGAGGGTGAGGTCTTCGGTGATGCGTCCGCCGAGGGTGTAGTCGTCACCGCCCGAGGTGGTGTTTCCTCCGTTCTTGTTGCAGGAGCTGAGACCTGTGACCACGAGCGCAGCCATAAGGGCTGACATGAGAATTTTGCTTGTTTTCATAAATTTTTTGTTTGTTGTTGGGTTTGTATCTTCAATATCTTATTGTCAGAGCGAATAGCTTATCCCGATTTCGAAGCCGGTTCCGACCTTCCACTGCTCCACCTCGACCGTGCGTCCGGCATTGGGGATATCCTGCGTGAACCTTATGGTGGTGTCGAGCAGGTTCTTGAATGCGAACTTCAGCGAGAAGTGCCCGTCGAAGCTGTAGGATCCGGTGAAGTCGAGGGTGTGTACCGGCATCTGCCTGACATCTCCGAGTCCCATGACTCCCACCGCGTGTATCCTCGGACCCTGCAGGTTGTAGAGCAGGGCGAGGCTGAGGCTGCCGCCGCTGCTGAACGAAGGGGTGTAGCTGATGTCTGCGTTCGCGAGGTAGGGCGATGCTCCCTGGAGCGACCTGCGGTCGTTGGTGTATGAGCCGCCCTCGGGTAGGATGACGTTGGTGTACATCAGCGACCCGTTGGCGCTTACGGTGAGGTCGCGCACTATCTCCTTGCGCAGCTCTATCTCGATTCCGGCCGCCATGCCGTTCTCGGCGTTCTGGAACGAATGCTCGGTGGCTCCTCCTGAGAGCCGCTGCGTCCTCTCGATAGGGTTCTGCAGGAACTTGTAGTATGCGGTGGCGGCGAACATGTCGGTGCCCGTGTCAGAGAAGATCTCGTATCTGAGGTCTACATTGTAGTTGTAGCCGTTCATGAGGTTCTCGTTACCTCTTATCTGGGCGCCGCCGAAGCTCTCCTGGTAGAGGAACGGTGCCATTTCGACGAAGGAGGGCCTGGTGACCGTCCGCGAGAGCGAAAGCCTGAGCATGTTCCTGTCGGCTATGTTGTATCTGAGATTGACGGCGGGGAAGAGGTCGAAGGCGTCGAGCTTGCGGACGAGATCCTCCACGTCGTCGTTGTAGTCGACACTCTGGCGGCTGGCCTCGAAACGCAGTCCGGCGTTGAGCTGCCATTTCTCTCCGAAGTGCAGGTCGGTCTCGACGAATGCCGCTCCGATGAGGTTCATGGCGTCGTACTGATCCCTGGCGTACTGGTTTTTCTTGATAGTTATGAGGCCGTTGCTGATATTCTCGAAGTTCAGGTAGGCGTCGGGATTGTGGACATCGCCTATCTGCTCGTCGAGGTCCCGGAGATTATAGTAGAATCTCGTAGTCCTGAACGCGCGGGTCTTGTCCTTGGCGGTGAGACCGAAGCGCAGCCTGTTGTCGTCGCCGAAGCTGTAGCTGGCCTTGATGTCGGCTACGAGCTCGTTCTCGTCCAGGTTGCCGAAGTATCTCTGTGTCTCCTGCTGGTTGAGGTCGAAGAAGCGCAGCTGTCCGTCGGTGCCCCTGCGGTACATCACCTGCCTCCTGTCGGGCTCGTCGCTGGATGTGAGGGAATAGGATGCACCCCAGTCGATGTCCCACGCGTCGAGGTCGTGGTGGCCGGAGAGCTGGTAGTTCTGTAAGGTATAGATATGCGTCACCTGATTGCTGCCGACGAGGTCGTAGGTTTCCTGGTAGTCGAATCCCCGGCGGTCGAGGTGGGTGTCGCTGGCGTTGCGGGCGAAGAATGCCGTGAAGCCTATGTTGTCGCTCTCCCTGAGGGTGTAGTCGATGTCGAGCAGGGCTGCGATGTCTATTTTCTGCCTGTAGCTGTCGTAGTTGTAGTCACTCTTGAGTTTTCCCTGCGAGCTGGCTTCGTAGGTCCTGTAGAACGCGTCGGTCATGGTCTCGTCGCCTGTCTTGATGCTTGCCGAGGCGAGCACTCCGAGATTCTGGCCGCCGACTTCGAAGTTCCGGCCGAATCCGATACTTCCGTTGAGGTCGGGAAGCGCCTTCCTGCCGTAGGTGTGGAAGCTCGTGCCGAAGATGTCCTTGCTGCGGGAGTAGTCCTCGAATTCAGATGATGACATGCCCCTTACTGCGGGATCCAGCCCGGGTGTGAGGAACAGGCTTTTCCCGTCCATGCGGTAGAAGCCGTTGGAGAGGGTGTGGAAATATCCGCCGCTCGAGAACGAGATGTTGAAGAAGTCTTCGCTCTCGGCGCCCTCCTTGGTGCTGATGTCCACATGTGCGCCGGAGTAGTCGGCGAAGGAACTCGCCTCATAGACCTTGCTCACCGTGATGTTCTGGATTGTCGACGAGGGGAATATGTCGAGGGGGATGAGCTTGTTGTCGGGATTGGGCGACGCTATCGGCAGCCCGTTGAGCGTGGTGGTGCTGTACCTGTCGCCGAGGCCGCGCACTATCAGCTGGCCGGCGCTGGCTATAGATATTCCCGACAGTTTCGCGACGCTCTCTTGGGCGTTGGATATGCCCTTGATGCTCATTTCCTTCGCTCCCATGTTCTCTATTGCGAAGCCGGACATTATCCTCTCGTTCTGCAGCGCCTGCAGCGATTCGAGATTCTTCCTTGCCGTGACCACCGCGTCCTTGAGGGCTTCGTTGTCAGGCTCGAGATAGATAGTGAGTCCGCCTTCTTCTCCGTATGCGAGCGATGAGGGGTCCTCAGCTTCGACCTCTCCGGAGCCGTCGGGATTGATCGTCACATCGAGGCTCAGGGTCTTGTAGCCGATGTATGAGACGGACAGGTCGTAGCTTCCCGCCTCGAGGGGGAGCGTATACGCTCCGTCGAGGTCGGTCACCGCGCCTTCAGTCGTACCTTCGATGAGGATAGCCGCGCCGATAAGGGTTTCGCCCGTCACGAGGTCTGCTATCGTACCTCTGAGGCCTTCTTCGGCTTCCGTGATGTTTTCTGCGTGGAGTCTTTCAACAGGAAATAAAAACAGGGCTGCTGCGGCAGCGGATGCTGTCAAGAATCTAACCATACTTCAATTCACTAATACACTCGTTTTTCCGGGTGCAAAAGTACCTCGCGGTTATGAAGTAGATTTTAACGTTCAGGTATAAAAATGTTAAATCTTGTTACAGATTGGCTACCGGAATATGCCGTTCTTAACAAAAATATAGTTTTCCGTATGGAATTTTTTACGACCGTGCGCGATGCCGGCTTCGACTGGTCATCCTTTCTGCCGCGCGGCAGCGGTGTAGGCCGGACAACTCTTCCTCCATGTGCCCGCAGTTGCGGCAGATGTAAAAACCTGGGAACCGGGTGCTCTTGGAGATGTCTGACTGTCAATTATTTACAATTGGTGCAGGTTCATAAGTCGGTGTTTTTGAGGTGTGAGCTGTACCAAAAAAGTTGGATAAAGGCCAAAAGCAATGGTAAATAGCAACAGTATACGAGTGCACCTGCCGGTGCTGCTGTACGATTCGTTCGATTCGGGTCTGAGCCATGCGGAAAGCGCGCGTATCCACGGCGTGGGCGTCAGCACGTCGAGATATGCATCCAAGTGGTGCCGCCGGGGGAATTCTACCGGCCGGTATCTACTTCATGCGCCTGCCGGAATCCGGCAGCGGTGGAGAGACAGTTGTTGAGGTACCAGGATTCGAACCTGGGCAGGCAGAACCAAAATCTGTAGTGCTACCATTACACCATACCTCAGTCCGAGCGACAAAGATACGAATAATTTATGCTTATCCGCAAAAATTACCGTCTTGCCTTGAAGAACTCCTTTACCAGCGAGCTGCATTCGTCCTGCAGCACTCCGCTGCTGACTTCCGTTCTCGGGTGCAGCAGGCCGGGGGTGAAGAGGCTGTAGCCTCTCTTGGGGTCGGGAGCTCCGTAGACGAGGCTTCCGAGCTGCGCCCAGCCAAGTGCGGCGGCGCACATGGGGCAGGGCTCGACAGTCACATACAGGCGGCAGTCGCTCAGGTACTTGCCGCCCAAGGCATTGGTGGCGGCGGTCAGGGCTATCATCTCGGCATGTGCCGTCGGATCTGCGAGACGCTCCACCATGTTGTGCCCCCGTCCTATCACGCGTCCCTTGCATACGACTACGGCCCCTATCGGTATCTCGTCTTCCGCGAGCGCGGCCCTGGCCTCTTCGAGTGCGGCGCGCATGAACCTCTCGTCAGCGCTTATCTCAGAAAATCCACTATGTCTTTCCATACTTTCATGTTTTCACCGTTGCCGGACTTTTCCCGGCCGTTGAGTATGTCGTGAGGCATTCCCGGATAGACCGCAATGCGCGTGTCGCGGTATCCGGCCTCCGTGATGCTGCGCACCATCCTTGCGAACGATGCCCTCGAGCGCATGTACCTGTCTTCCTCCCCGGAGGCGAAAAGCACCCTGAGCTGCGGGTTGCGCGCCGTCCAGCCGTCCGCGGAGCCGCTGTCGCGCATCAGCGAAGCGAGCGTCGAAAATCCGTTGACGGTGAAGATGAATCCTCCGGGCCTGTCGCTGCCCGCGCCGCCGCTGCCGAATGTGAGACGCTGCAGCAGGTGGGAACGGTGCCTGTCGCCTTTCAGTCTTCCGAGCATCCTTGTCAGCGCCTGTCCCATGCTGCACCACGGGTTATAGCCCGGGCAGCCGCACAGTATCAGGCAGTCCACATCCGAGTCGTACCTCTTGACGACGCTGCGCGCGACGAGCGAGCCCATGCTGTGGCCGAGCAGGGCATGGCTGCATTCCGGGAAAAGCTCCTGCGCTGCGCGTCTCACCTCCAGGGCGTCGCCTGTCATCGCCTCCCAGCCTCCGGAGTACATGTACCCGAGGTCGGAGGCGTCCCTGATGCTGCGTCCGTGGCCGCGCTGGTCGTGTATGACCGAGGCTATCCCCTTGGAGGAGAGATATTCCATGAAGGGGATGTATTTTTCCTTGGTCTCGCACATCCCGTGCAGTATCTGTACGGCGGCACAGGGCTTCCCCGACGGCAGAGCCGCCAGGCAATCCAGTTCCAGGGCGTCCGAGGGAGAGAGCACTTTGAACGATTCCATAACAATATTCCGGGCCTGTGCAAAAATACGAATTACTTTCTTAACTTTGCCGACGATGAAATTATTTCTCATAGACGGCCACGCGCTGATTTTCAAGATGTACTATGCCTTCCTGGGCAGGCCTATGGTCAATTCCAGAGGGGAGGACGTGTCCATACTGTTCGGATTCGTCAAGTATCTCCTCGAGATGCTGGAACGCGAGCGGCCTACGCATGTGGGAGTGAGTTTCGATCCTCCCGGCGGGACGTTCCGCAACGAACTCTACCCGCCCTACAAGGCAAACAGGGGAGAGACTCCCCAGCTCGTGATAGATGCGCTTGACCCGCTCCGCGAAATAGTCTCGGCAATGAGGATTCCCGTGCTCATGGTGCCCGGCTTCGAGGCCGACGACACCATAGGTTCGGCTGCGGTCAGGTTCGCCTCGGACGATATGGACATATACATGGTCACGCCCGACAAGGACTACGGCCAGCTCGTGACGGAGCATATCTTCCAGTACAGGCCCGGCAAGTCCGGTTCCGACAACGAAATCCTCGGCCCCCGCGAGGTCTGCGATAAGTGGAAGATAGCCTCCTGCTCCCAGGTGATAGACATACTCGCGCTGTGCGGCGACAGTTCCGACAACGTGCCCGGCGTGCAGGGAATAGGTCCTGTGGGCGCGTCGAAGCTGCTGGCGAAATACGGCAGCCTCGAGGGTGTATATGCCCATATCGAAGAACTCACACCCAGGCAGAAACAGAGCCTCGAGGCCGCGAGGGACTATATTTTCCTTTCGAAGAAGCTCGTCACGATACGCACCGACGTGCCTTTCGGCACCGGCCTGGAAGAGCTTGTGTTCGATACGGCCTATACTTCGGGTATAGATTCGCTGCTCGACAGGTATGAGTTCCCCTCGCTCAAGAAACTGCTGCGCAGGCTGTGCTGCGGCGCCGCCGGCTCTTCCGCCCTTGCGCCAGCCGCTTCCTCCGTTCCTGCGCCAGCCGGTTCCTCCGTCCCCGGGTCTGCCGGTTCTCCCGCTCCGGCCGCAGTAATGCAGTCTGAGGCAGGCTCTCCCGCATCCGTTCCCATACCGGAGTGCAGGCTGGCGGACGCCTCCCTGATACGCCCGGGCAGGGTGGCCGTGGAACTTTGCGGAGAGAGGCTCCGGGTGTGCGACGGCGTGTCTGTCGCGGAGGGGAGTCCCGAGGATTTCAGAGGCCTCATGGAAGATGCCGCTACGGTCAAGGCCGGCTGCTCCCTCAAGGCTGTAGTGAACTTCCTTGCCCGGCGTGGGATAAGCCTCGAGGGACGGCTGGAAGATGTGGAACTGCTGCACTACCTGCTCAATCCGGAACGGAGCCACAAGCTGGAAGACCTCGCGCTGAACTATCTCGGCCTCGATATCGACGGCGGTGCCGGAAGGCCGGAGCAGTCCGCGTCCCTTTTCGATGCCGCTTCCGACGATGCCTCAGGCACGGACACATTCCTGCGCGTATGCCTGCTGCTGCCCCTTGCAGACAGGCTCATACGGGAACTCAGGGCCGGAGACGGAATCCTTGCCGGCCTTTACGACAGGATAGAGGAGCCCCTGATCAGGGTGCTGTCGTCTATGGAGCTTGCCGGAGTCAAGATAGACCTGGACTCGCTCGACGACTTTGCCTCCTCGCTGCGTTCCAGGATGCTGGAGCGCGAGAGACAGATACGCGACCTTGCCGGGGAACCGGAACTCAACATAATGTCGCCCAAGCAGATAGGGACGGTGATATTCGAGAAGCTGCGTCTCGACCCGGCGGCGCGCAAGCCCAGGAAGGGCAGCTGGCCCACCGACGAGCAGACTCTGTCGGAACTTTCCGCTCGCAGCCCGATTATAGAGGCCATACTCGACTACCGTGCCCTCAAGAAACTGCTTTCCACCTATATAGAGCCGTTCGCCGGATATGTTTCGCCCGGGGACGGAAGGGTGCACACAACCTTCAACCAGGCTCTGACCTCGACCGGAAGGCTGTCGTCGTCCAATCCCAACCTGCAGAACATCCCGATACGCACCGATCTCGGCAGGGAGATACGCCGGGCGTTCGTGCCGGGGGCTCCCGACAGGGTGCTGATGTCGGCGGACTATTCCCAGATAGAACTGCGTATGATGGCCCACATGAGCGGCGACGAACATCTGATCGCGGCCTTCAACGCCGGTCAGGACATCCATGCGGCAACGGCGTCGAAGATATTCTCGGTGCCCGTAGAGGAAGTGAGTCCGGACATGAGGCGCATAGCCAAGACGGCCAACTTCGGGATAATGTACGGCATATCCTCGTTCGGCCTGAGCCAGAGGCTGCACTGCGGCCGCGAAGAGGCGAGGAAGATAATCGACGGCTATTTCGCATCCTTCCCCTCCATAAGGAATTTCATAGACTCCACGCTGCGTTTCGCGCGCGAGAACGGCTATGTCGAGACCCTCTTCGGCCGCAGGCGCTATATCGCCGACATCAATTCGCGCAACGGCTCCGTAAGGGCGATCGCAGAGAGGAATGCCGTCAATGCCCCCGTGCAGGGCAGCGCGGCGGACATAATCAAGCTGGCTATGATAGCCGTCGACTCGGCTCTGGGAAAGGAGGGCCTCAGGTCGAAGATGATACTCCAGATCCACGACGAGCTGCTGCTGGAGGTGCCGCTTGACGAACTGGAGCGCGTAAGGGAGATCTTAATCCGGGAAATGGAGGGCGTTACGGAGCTCTCCGTCCCTCTGACTGTAGAGTGCAACTATGGCAAAAACTGGCTTGACGCCCACTGACGAACTGGTCAGGAGGGCAGTACAGGGCGATGGGACCGCCTTCACAGAGCTCTGGGACACGAATATCGAGTCCCTGCGCGCATATCTGGTCTCGTCTCTGGGCATGATGGACGGATTCTTCATCGACGATATCTGTTCCCGCAGCTTCGAGAAGGCTTTCAGGCAGATATGCAGCTACGACCCCTCCAGGAGCAGGTTCTCCACCTGGCTCAAGGTCATAGCCCGCAACACCGCCCTCGATGTGCTGGAGTCCGAGAGCAGGGAGACACGCCGTATGGTCTCGATAGACGACGGCAATGTGAATGTCTCCGAACTCGACAGCCTCGAGGACAGTCCGACCTCCGCCCTCGAAGACATGATCAAGAGCGAGGACGAGGCCAGCCTGAGGGCGGGGGTCGAAGGCCTTCCGGACCTCTATCGCGAGGTGGCGTTCAAGCGGCTTATCGACGGCCTGTCCTACAAGGCCATAGCCGACGAACTCGGACTCGAACTGAATACGGTACGGACCAGGATACGCCGCGCCAAGGCGCTGCTCGAAAATCTGAACGGTGATGCAGAAGACTGACTTTTCGCGCCTCATAGGGCTGTACGGGGAATGGAACGACAGGATAAACGTCATCTCCCGCAAGGACATAGACAATATCTACGAGCATCACATACTGCATTCGCTCGCGATATCGGAATATCTTTCCCGCTTCTATCCGCCTGGCGTGTGGGAAGGAGCCAAGGTGCTCGACCTCGGCACGGGCGGCGGCTTTCCCGGGATACCGCTCGCCATGGCGCATCCGGAGGCCGGGTTCGTGCTGTGCGATTCGATACGCAAGAAGGTGACGGTGGCGCAGAGCATCGCTCGGGAAATGGGGCTTTCCAACGTGCGCTGCGTGAACGCGAGGGCGGAGAGCCTCGACGAGAAGTTCGGCTGGGTGGTGTCGAGGGCCGTGACTTCGCTCGAGAACTTCTATCCCTGGGTCAGGGGAAAGTTCGAAAGGAGCATACTCTACCTGAAGGGAGGGGATGTGAACGCCGAGATTTACGCTCTCGTGAAGAAATGCCGTGTGGCGCCGGGCAACATACGCGTATGGCGCATTTCCGACTGGCTGGAAGACGACTATTTTGCTGAAAAATTTGTAATTGAAATCGGAAAAGATTATCTTTGCCCTCCCAAATCCGAATAATTAAAAAATAAAAGATAATGAAAAGGACATATCAACCTTCAAACCGCAAGAGAGTCAACAAGCACGGCTTCCGTGAGCGCATGAGCACTCCCAACGGACGCAGGGTGCTTGCATCGCGCCGCGCACACGGCCGCAAGAAACTCACCGTATCTTCAGAGGACCGTTTCTAAGCGGGATCCTCAGTCCGATACAGCAGCAGGCTGGCCATGACAGTGGCCGGCCTGCTTCCGTATGCGGCCGTGTCGGGGTATTTCCGGGCGGCGTCCGGAGGGAGGAAGTGGTCGGAAAGAGAAATAAATTTGTCGTGCTTCGGGCTTTTTTCGTATCTTGTAAAGTTTTTCAGATGTGCGGTAAAGATGTACGGTGAGAATGACTTTTCGCGTTTGGAACTGAGCCTGTCCGGCCTCAGGAATAATTTCCGTTATTTCCGGTCCCGCCTTAAGCCGTCCACGCGGCTGCTGGTGCTGGTGAAGGCCAACGCATACGGGCACGGCGCCGTCGAGTTCGCATCGATGCTCCAGGCCGAGGGTGCGGACTACCTCGCGGTGGCTCTGCCGGTGGAGGGAATGGAACTCAGGCGCAACGGAATATCGTTGCCCATACTGGTGCTGACCGCCGGGACGGACTTCTTTCCCGAAATACTCGAGTACAGGCTGGAGCCCGGCATCCCGAACATGTACACGCTGCGTGCGCTCTGCGACTTCCTCGCTTCCCGCGGAATCGAGGGCTATCCGGTGCACATAAAGCTCGACACGGGCATGCACCGTCTGGGATTCATGAGCTCCGAACTGGACGAACTGACCTCTTTCCTGCGCTCGCACCGCGAGGTGAAGGTGATGTCGCTGTATTCACATCTCGCAGCGGCCGAGGATCCTGCCGAAGACGCCTTCACGCTCGCCCAGATAGGGCTTTTCAGGCAGAATGCCGCCCGTGTGGGGGAGGCTCTGGACTACAGGCCGATGTGGCATATACTCAATTCGGCTGGCATAGAGAGGTTCCCGGACTTTCAGTTCGACATGGTAAGGCTCGGAATAGGCATATACGGCATCAGCGCCCTTCCCGGCGTAAGACTCGACGCCGTGGCCTCGCTCAAGGTCAAGGTGCTGCAGGTCAAGCACCTCATGCCTGAGGACGGTACCATAGGCTACGGCAGGAAAGGACATGTCGCTCCGGGCGGTTCGGTGATAGCGACAATTCCGGTAGGCTATGCCGACGGCATAGACAGGCATCTGGGCTGTGGGGCCGCATCGTTCAGCATCGACGGGCACAGGGCTCCTACCATAGGCAACATCTGTATGGACATGTGCATGCTCGACGTGACGGGGCTGGACGTGAAGTCCGGCGACACGGTTACGGTCTTCGGAGAAGATCCCACGGTGTCCGAGCTGGCGTCGATACTCGGCACAATACCGTACGAGATCCTGACTTCCGTGCCGCGAAGGATAGAGAGGATAATAGTAAGATAGGCTGACCATGGATATAACCGTATTGATACTGACAGTCCTGCTGGCCGCGTCCATAGCCCTGCTCGGAGTCCTCCTGCGCAGGACGGGCAGGCAGGGCTCGGAGCTGGCGGAGCTCAATTCGGAGCTTTCGTCCCTCCGCGCCGACAAGGCGCGCCTCGAAAGCCGGATGGAGGAGAGGCTGGAGGCCCAGAGGCGGCTGGAAGCCGAAAGGGAGAGCGCCCGGACCGCCATGGAGGAAGAGCGCAAGGCCCTGTTCGAGAGCCAGAAGAAGGCAATGGAGGAGTCGTTCAGGCTGCTCTCGGAGCAGAACAGTGCCGCCCTGCGCAGGCAGAACACCGAATCTATGGCAGAACTCCTCAAGCCTGTCGCCGAGAAGTTCGGAGAGTTTGACAAGTCCGTCAGGGCTTCGTCCGAGAGGGCTGTCGCCGGAGAAGCCGCCCTGCGCGAGATGATAAAGAACCTGACAGACCAGTCGAAGAGCGTGGGTGACGAGGCCCGCAACCTCGCGGACGCCCTCAGGGGCCGCTCGAAGGTCCAGGGCGACTTCGGGGAGATGCTGCTCGTGGACCTGCTCAAGAACTCAGGGCTGCAGGAGGGAGTCCATTTCGATACCCAGTCGGTGCTGCGCGATGAGCAGGGGCACGAGATACGCAGCGAAGGCGGCCGGGTGATGATTCCGGACGTGATAGTGTATTATCCTGACGATACCGAGGTCGTGATAGACTCGAAGGTGAGCCTCACGGCCTATGCGAAGTATATGGACGCGACCGGGGAGGCCGACCGCGACCGTTACGCCAAAGAGCATGTGGACAGCATAAGGCGCCATGTGGACGAGCTCAAGACCAAGGATTATGCCTCGTATGTGGCTTCCGGAAAGCGCAAGCTCGACTACAACATAATGTTCGTGCCCATAGAGGGTGCCTTCCGCCTGATGCTCGAGCAGGATCCCACCCTCTGGCAGAGGGCCAGGGATGCAAACGTCCTGATAGTTGGGCAGATGAACCTGATGATAGTGCTGAACATGATCCTGATGAGCTGGAAGCAGCACGACCAGGAGAAGAACATAGAGGAGGTCTACAATACGGCTTCCGCCCTGATGTCCCAGCTGAAAGGCTGGATGGATTCCTATGTGAAGATAGGCGAGTATATAGCCGGAGCTTCCAGGGCCTACGACGAGTCCAAGAGAAAGCTTGCAGATTCGAACCAGTCGGTCATGAAGAAGATCGACAGGCTGGAGAAGCTGGGTCTGTCTCCCAGGCGTTCGCGCGCGAAGATAGGTTCTGCCGCGCGTATGCCCGCAGGACGCGAATCCATAATCCCGAAAGAGCTCTCTTCGGGTCTTGGTCCGGCAGACGACGAGGACGATATGCCTGAAGCGTCATGACGCCTTTCCTGAAACAGGTTGCCGGACATTATTTCGACGGGGGTGGGATCTCCCGCTTGTGTTTCGTGCTGCCTAACAGGCGTTCCTGCGTGTTCCTGAAGAAATATCTGGGCGAATGTGCGGCGGCGCGCCGCATGCCGGTAATCTCTCCTGCCGTCGTCACCATAGATGAATTCATACTTGCGTGTACCGGGGCGAGACCGTGCGACCAGGTGACCCTGCTGCTCGAGCTCTACGGCTGCTACAAGGCTCTGAACCCGCAGTGCGAGGCTCTCGACGATTTCATCTTCTGGGGCGGCGTGCTGCTCTCCGACTTCGACGATGTCGACAAGTATCTGGCCGATCCCGAGAAGATATTCACCAACATATCCGATTTCCGGAGGCTGCAGGATTCGCTGGATTATCTGGACGAGCGCCAGAAGGCTGCGCTCGAGCGTTTTTTCAGACATTTCCACGGTGAAGGGAAATACAAGGAGGCCTTCCGGAGCATATGGAACCTGCTTCTGCCGCTGTATGATTCTTTCAACGCCGCCCTGGATGTGAAGGGCCTGTGCTATACGGGAGCGGCTTACCGCAGGCTTGCGGAGATGCTCGGGGAGCGTCCCGTCACGGATATACTCGGGGAACGCTTCAGACGCAGCGACCGCTTCGTGTTCGTGGGGCTGAACGCCCTCAGCGAGAGCGAGAGGCTGCTTCTCGTCCGTATGCGCAACGCGGGCGTCGCCGAGTTCTGCTGGGACTACAGCAGCGCGTGGATAAAGGACGCCGCCAACAAGTCTTCGTACTTCATGTCGCGCAACGTCGCAGACTTTCCCCAGGCATTCGAGCCCGATGCGCCGGAAGCTCTGCCGCACACATCATTCAACGTGCTCGGCGTGCCTTCTTCGGTCGGGCAGGCGAAGCAGCTTCCCGAGATATTCGCGCGTCTCGGAACCAGGGGAATGGACACCGCCGTGGTACTGCCCGACGAAGGTCTGCTCATACCTGTGCTCAATTCGATTCCCGGGCATATCTCCGACATCAACGTCACCATGGGCTATCCCATGCACGGAAGCAGCCTGTGGTCGCTTATGAACGACCTGGCCGCACTCCAGATGCATCTGCGCCGCAAGGACGGTAAGTGGTATTTCTATCACAGGCAGCTGTGGCCCCTGCTTTCCAACAGCATCCTGCGTTCGGTGCTTGACGACGACGCGTCGGCGAGGATTGCGTCCATACGTGCCGCTGCCGGGTATTATGTTCCTGTCGATGCCTTCGGGGGGACGGGTGTACTGTCGGAACTGCTTTCTGCGGTCGTGACCGAGCCCGACCGCGCGGACGCGGAGCAGATACGCCGTATCGGAGACTATCAGTGCAGGGTGCTCTCCCTTGTGGCCTCGCTCATCAAGGGCCGGCAGGAACTCTCGCTGGAGCTCGATTTCGCGAAGTCCTATTATACGGCGGTCCTAAGCCTGCGCAAGTTCTCGCTCGAAGTGCTTCCCGCGACATATTTCCGGCTGCTGGACAAACTGGTGAATTCCGTCAGCGTGCCGTTCGTCGGGGAGCCGCTGAAAGGCCTGCAGATAATGGGGCCGCTCGAGACGAGGGCGCTCGACTTCGACAACGTGGTCATACTCGGGTGCAACGAGGGCATCTTCCCGAGACGGAGCGTCAGCTCTTCGTTCATCCCTGCGGAACTGCGCCGCGGTTTCGGCCTCCCCACATATGAATACCAGGATGCCGTATGGGCATATTACTTCTACAGGCTCGTCCAGCGGGCAAGCAATGTCTGGATGCTGTACGACTCCCGTACCGAGGGTCTGCAAAGCGGTGAAGAGAGCCGCTATATCAAGCAGCTGCGCATGCATTTCGGGGCCGATGTGACAAGATATACCGCTTCGGCCGAGACCGGCCGCGGCATACGGCCTCCCGAGATTGTGAAGACTGAGGAGGATGTCGGGTTGCTGCGCGGCTCCATGCTTTCGGCGTCGGCGCTGCAGAGCTACCTCGACTGTCCGGCCAAGTTCTACTATTCGTATGTCAGGCGCCTGCGTCCCGGTGACGAGGTGGCGGAATCGCTCGACAAGGGCATGATAGGTAACGTGTTCCATAAGACCATGCGCTGCCTGTACGATGTTCCCGGAGGCAAGGTCGCGGAGCCTTACCTCGCTTCGCTCCTGCACGGAGACAGGATAAGGGATATTGTCGACAGGTTCATCCTCGAGGAACTCAACGCCTTCGAGATAGAGGGAAGGAACATAATCTTCGAAGACCTGATCTGCCGCTATGCGCGCAAGTGCGTGCAGCGCGACATCGAACTGCTCAAGTCCTCGGGTTCCGAGGCCATACGCATACTCGGCCTGGAGACGACGCGCTACACGAGCCTCGGGGGCTTCACTTTCAAGGGTATAATAGACCGTCTGGATTCCGTGGTGCCGGGAGTGGTAAGGGTCGTGGACTACAAGACGGGCAAGGTCGGGGATTCCGACTTCCTGATCGATTCCTCGAACGCCGACAAGGTCGTGCAGGCCCTGTTCTCGAGGCAGCCCGGCAAGCCCCGTCCCAAGATCGCCCTGCAGCTCTATATCTACGACAAGATGGTTGCTTCGGACAAGTCCCTGGAGGGCAGCGTCTTCGTGAATTCGATATACAAGCCCTCGCGCCTTTTCGTCAGGAGCGTGGAGACGGTGAGGCTCGACGATACCTTCATGTCCCTCATGGACGATGCCGTGTGCGCCCTGCTCTCGGAGATAGCCGACACTTCCGTGCCTTTTTCGAGGACGGATGACGATAAGGTATGCAAGTGGTGCGATTTCAAGAACATCTGCTGCCGATGAAGATACTCAGGGCGAGCGCCGGCTCGGGAAAGACATACCGGTTGTCCAAGGCTTATATCGGGATCCTTCTCTCGTCAGGACAGAAGGATGCCTACCGTCATATACTTGCGGTGACATTCACCAACAAGGCTACCGAGGAGATGAAGGAGCGTATATTGGACGACCTGTACAGACTGTCGTCGGAGAACCCCAGCGCCAGGGAGCTCCTCGTCGCCATGCTCCACGACTACGGTTCGTTCTCCGTGAGCACTATCGACCATTTCTTCCAGCGTACCCTCAAGGCCTTCTCGCGCGAGATAGGACAGTTTGCCGACTATCAGATCGAACTGGACCGCAAGTCCCTGATACAGGAGGCAATGGACAGGATCCTGGATTCGCTTACCCCCGACGACAGGGAGCTGGTGAGGTGGATCAGCGGCAGTCTCGAGGGCAGCCTTGAAAGGGGCAGCGAACTCGACATCGAGGGCAGCCTCTACGACATGGGCAACCAGCTCAAGTCCGAGGAGTGCGGGAAGCTCGCCGAGAGCCTCGGAATCGACATGCTCGCCGAGTATTCCAAGGACAGGCTCGAAAGGCTGGGCAAGGCGTGCGCGGAGCTGCGCGATTCCTTCATCGACGCCCTGCGGAATGCCGGGCTGGAAGATGTGAGCCGCAGCGAGAGGTTCCGTCTCGAGGGCAGGAAGCGGGCGCTTAAGAAACTTCCCCGGGCCATGGAGGTTGTGGAAAGGGGTTTCCGTGCCTACAATACAGCCTGCGAGATAGGCGACAGGATATTCAGCCTCGGCTTCGCTGGCGAGTTCTATTCGGCTTTCGACGCCCTGCTCAGGGAGAAGAACGTCATGTGCCTCGACGAGTCCAACCTGCTGCTCAGGGACATAATAGGGGATTCCGACGCCCCGTTCATATACGAGAAGGTAGGCGTCAGGTACGACAGCTTCCTGCTCGACGAGTTCCAGGACACTTCCAACGTGCAGTGGGACAATTTCCTGCCGCTGCTGCGCGAGAGCGAGTCGCGCGGCGGGCACAACCTGATAGTGGGCGATGTCAAGCAGAGCATCTACCGCTTCAGGGACTCGGACTGGTCCCTGCTGGCGTCAGGGGTGCTCGAGGCGTTTCCGGATGCCGAGGTGGAGACCTTGCAGGGGAACTGGAGAAGTTCCCGCGAGGTGGTGCACTTCAACAACGGCTTCTTCCGCATGGCCTCGGAAAGGCTCGGCCTGTCCGACATCTATGCCGATGTGGCGCAGGAGGTTATGCGTGGCGACGCCCAGGGCGGAAGGGTGGAGGTGGACTTCTGCTCCGACCAGCTCGAAAAGACCTACGGGTGCATCTGCCGCGCGCGCGACGCCGGGGCGTCGTTCGGAGATATTGCGGTACTCGTGCGCAACCGGAAGGCGGGCGCCGCAGTGGCCGACTACCTGCTCCAGAAAGGCGTCCCTGTAATATCGGACGATTCTCTGGATGTCAAGTCTTCGCCTGCAGTAAACCGCGTCGTGTCGCTGCTTACTGCATACGACAACCCTGACGACGTCATCTGCGCTTACATAGCGGGCAGTCTCGGAATAGAGTTCCGGCCCGAGTACCATTCATTGGTGGACCTGTGCGAAAGCCTGCTGCGTGCGCTGTGTGCTGCCTGCGAGGGCTTCATGGACGGGGAGACCCTTTTCGTGCAGGCGTTTATGGACGATGTGCGCTCGTGGGCCGAAACCAACGGCAACAATATACGACAGTTCCTCAGGCACTGGGACGAGACTGACCTGGCCATAGGCTCTCCCCGTAACGAGAATGCGCTCAGGATATGCACCATACACAAGTCCAAGGGCCTGCAGTTCCCGTATGTGATATTCCCCTTTGCCGACAAGGTGGAACTCTATCGTCCCGGGGTACGCTGGTGCAGCCTCGACGCCGCGAAATACGGATTGCCTGAGGTGATGTCGGGCATCTACCCCGTGAACCTTGGCGGCGACAAGGCTGACACCTTTTTCGACGATGAACTGGAGCGGGAAAGGCGCCGTCAGCTCGTGGACAACATAAACCTTTTCTATGTGGCCATGACGAGGGCCGAGAAGGCTCTCAGCGTGATTTCGGCGCCGCCGACCAAGAAATTCGCCGCAAGCCTGTCGTCCGGAAGGCCCGAGTACTCGAGACTCTCCGACCTGCTTTACGAGTATGTCGGCGGCATGGACAGCATCTCTTACGGCGAACCTTACGACTTCGGCGCGATCGAAAGGCGTACTGCTGTGGAGCACGACTTCTTCTGCTGCTATCCGTCCGTCCCTCTCGGAGGAAGGCTCGCCCCGTCCGGCGATGCCGAGGATTTCTTCGGAGACGGATCCGTTACCGGTGTCGGGGCGTCCGCCCGCCTGCGCGGCATAGTGCTGCATTCGGTACTTTCGTCGGTGACCGGCCCGGAGTCTCTTGGTGCCGCGGTGCGCAATGCCTGTGCCGACGGCCTGCTGTCCGAGGCCGAGAGCCGCGAATGCATGGATTTCCTCTCGTCCAGGATAGCTTCCAGACCCGAGTGGTTCCCTTCCGGGAACGCCCCCGGAGTCGAGGTGCTCAGCGAGACGGGAGTCTTCGACTCTGCCGGCCGGGAGCACAGGCCGGACAGGGTACTGGTGTATCCAGACGGGGTCAGGATCATTGACTTCAAGTTCGGAGACAGGAGGGAGAAGTCGCATCTACAACAGATAGAGCGCTATGCCGCACTCTATGAGTCTCTCGGATTCGAGGTGCTCGAGTGCTGCCTATGGTATGTCGAACAGGATGAAATTATATCGATATGAGAAAGATCTTCATTATGCTTGCAGCGCTGCCTTTCCTCTGCGCCCCTTGCCTCCTCCATGCCCAGATGCCGCTGGCCATGGACAACCGGGAGCTTCATCCCGGTGCTCCGTCCGTGCCCGAATATGTGGTGTTCGCTTCCGATACGGTGCGCTTCGACCGTCCCGACCTCTACGAACGCATGGACAGGGAGCTTATCACCTTTACCTACACGCATACCAATTCCACCCTGATGCTCAAGCGCTCGAAGCGTATCTTCGCGCAGGTGGAGCCTATACTCAGGGCCCAGGGCATTCCGGACGATCTCAAGTACCTGATGGCTATAGAGAGCAATCTCGATCCCAAGGCGCGGTCGGGTGCCGGGGCGGCCGGCCTGTGGCAGTTCATGAAGGCCACGGCCCAGGAATACGGGCTGGTGGTCGATTCTGAGGTCGACCAGAGGTACGACATAGAGGCGGCTACGGTCGCGGCATGCGCATACCTCAGGGACGCCTATGAGAAGTTCGGCGACTGGATGACGGTGGCGGCGAGCTATAACGGGGGACAGAACGGCATATCGAGGCGCCTGGAGAGCCAGAGGCAGGACAGTGCGCTCGACTTGTGGCTCGTGAGCGAGACTTCGCGCTATATGTTCCGCGTGCTTACGGCGAAGATGTTTTTCGAGAATCCCGAGCAGTTCGGCTTCTATGTCAGGGAGTCGGACAAGTATCCGGCAATACCGGTCCAGAAGACCGTGACGGTGAACGGAAGCATAGCGAGCCTCGTGGATTTCGCCGAGAGCAACTCCGTGAGCTACGCAGCCCTGAAGGAGGCGAACCTCTGGCTCAGGGACGACAAGCTGGTCAACAGGACCGGCCGGACCTACAAGGTGGTCATTCCCCGCGCAGGTCTGTGATTATCCACTCCCCGTCGAGCGCCGAGCAGTCGAAGTTGAATTCCGAGCCGTCTTCCGTCTGGGGAAGGTACTGCACATCGGACAGCTCCAGTTCGACTAGGCTGTCGCGGTACGACAACACTTCTTCCACTCCGGAGGTATGCTCTATGTAGACTTCCTTCGCTGCGGGATCTACGGTCCAGCGCAGTTCTCCGTTGCTTATTATTACGAGGCCGTTGCCTTCCGCGCGGTAGCATTCTCCCTGCGCGACGAGCGTGCCGCTTATGTCCAGCTTCGTTCCCGAGTCTACCGTGCAGCTGTACCTGAGCTGGACGCGCTCCTGTCCGAGGCGCGAAAGAATCTCTTCGGCAATCGCCCGGGAGTCCTGCTGCGGGCCGTATGCCCCGGCTGCGAAAGCGCTGCGGCAGGGAAGGCAGGCGGAAAGCAGCACCGCCAGGATTATCACGGACAGTCTTTTCATCCTTTGTGCAGATATGCGTCGAGTATGGGCTCGAGCGAGTCGAGGTCGCCTATCAGCACCTGACGCGGCTTGGAGCCTTCCTGGGGGCCTACTATGCCTGCAGCCTCGAGCTGGTCCATGACCTTTCCCGCCCTTGCGTAGCCCATGCCGAGCTTGCGCTGCAGGTCGGAGGTCGAGCCTCTCTGGGAAGTCACCACCATTCTCGCGGCCTCTTCGAAGCGGCTGTCGAGACTGTGCATGTCTATGCTGCCTGGATCAGAACCTGAGCCGTCCGAGCCGGATTCGGACACTTCGGGCAGATAGTACGGCGTGTTGTACGACCTTCCGTAACCTTTCTGCTCCGATATCGAGCGTGTCAGGGTCTCTGTCTCGCTTCCGGAGATATATCCGCACTGTATGCGCTCGGTCTCGAGCCCGGGCGAGAACAGCATGTCGCCGTTTCCTATCAGCTTTTCGGCTCCGGGGGTGTCGAGTATCGTCGAGGAGTCGGTCCTGGACGCTGTCCTGAAGGCTATGCGCATAGGGAAGTTGCTCTTGATGAGTCCGGAGATGACATCCACCGAAGGCCTCTGGGTAGCGAGTATCACATGGAGTCCTGCGGCACGGCCCTTCTGCGCAAGCCTCACCACGGAGTTCGTTATGCTCCTGCCGAGCGCCTTGGATTCGGGGGCGGCGCCCTGGGTCATCGTGAGGTCTGCATACTCGTCTATGATGACCACGAGGTACGGCAGGTAACGGTGCCCCTGGTCAGGCCGCAGCCGGCGGTCCTTGTACTTCTGGTTATAGAGCTTGATGTTGTTGACTCCGGCACGGCTGAGCAGGTCGTACCTTTCGTCCATTTCCGTGCACAGCGAGCGCAGTATCTTCTCGGCATCCTTGGGCTGCTTGACTATCGCGCGCGCCTCTTCCTCCTCCTGAGAGCCGGCGTCGGGCAGTACTGCCAGGTAGTGCTGCAGTAGCGATGCGTAGGCGGTGAACTCCACCCTCTTGGGGTCTATGAACACGAACTTGAGTTCGGAAGGATGCTTCGAGTACAGTAGGGACGATACTATCACGTTGAGGCATACCGACTTGCCCTGCTTCGTCGCTCCGGCTATCAGAAGGTGCGGGGCGTCCGCCAGGTCGAATACCTTCACGGTCTGCGTAATGGTGTAGCCTATCGCGACGGGCAACTCGGCCTTGCTGGAGCGGAATGCGCCGTCGTTCAGCAGCGACTTCAGCGATACTATCGACGAGTGGTCGTTGGCCACCTCTATGCCCACGGAATCGGACAGGGTGACGACCCTGACGCCCTTTGCATTGAGCGACATGGCTATGTCTTCCTGGAGTTTCTTGATGTCGGCGATCTTGACGCCCGGGGCGGGGTAGACCTTGTACAGCGTTACCGTGGGCCCCACCTTGGCCTTGACATCGGTTACCTGTATGCGGTAGTTCGCAAGGGTCGTGCGTATCTTGTTGTTGTTGCGCGTGAGCTCGTCGCTCGACACCTCGTACCGGCTGGATGCGTAGGACTGGAGCATCTCCAGGCTGGGAGGGAAGTCGAAGTAGGGAAGTCCGTCGGGAGGGTCGAGACGGTTGTCGATCGGCTTGAGTTCCTCCTTGACTTCTGCGTTGAGCGAATCATCGTGGATTATCTCGAAGTTCCCGCCCTCGGCGCTTCCGGCGCCGGGCTCTGCCCCCGTGGCGGCTTCCTTCGTTTCGTATACGGAGGTATCGGTCTCCGTCATGGCAGTCCGTTCCAGAGTCTCCGAGGCAGCCTGCCCGTCCCCGGATACCGGCTTTGCTTCTCCGGCCGGATCATGCGCCTGCAGACCGGGCCCTTCCTCCTCCGTGCCTGCCTCAGCCGGCGTTCCGGCTTCCGGGGTGCTGCAGCCCGCTGCCCGGACTTTATCTTCTGCCTTTCCCTTCCTGCGGTGTTCCCGGCTCCTGCCGAGAGAGGACAGCCAGCGGCAGAACCTTCTGGACAGGAAGAAGAAATATACTGCTATGAGAAGGACGATCAGCAGTCCCGTCACCGCCGCTCCGAACTGCACTTCCGCCCAGAGTACGAGGGTCGTGCCGCAGCGGCCGCCGAGCCCTCCTCCGAACACCGTGTCGATTCCCGCGAGGTGTCCGCAGTATGCAAGCAGCAGGGAAGACAGCAGCGCACCGAACAGGGCCGCAAGGAAAGTCTTGAGCAGGGAGTAGTGCCACTTCCGTGCGAGCAGCCTTACGGACAGGGCTCCGAGAATCAGCGGCAGAGCCAGGCTGCCCAGACCGAACAGCTCTCCCACGAGCAGATGCCCGGTCCTGAATCCGAGCCTGCCTGCGGCATTGCCTATATCGTCTGCTGCAAGTTCCTGTCCGTCTGCCGAAAGCAGGCTCATGTCCTGCTTCCAGCTGAAAAGGTACGAGACCGTAGAAATGAGAATGAAGACCGTAAGTACCGCGATACAGATTCCGGTGATCCTTACGGCCGATTCTCTCTGCTCCTCGTCCCAGCTGTTCCAGATTCTCATTTCTTCTTGCCCATCCTGTGGATATTCTTCTGGCGGCGGTTCTTGCCCGCGGCCTGTCCTACGTTGATCCCGAGTCCGGGGCGCGAGAAGTTGGCGTCGCTGGCGATCTTGCCCAGCACCAGCCCTTCGGGAACCTTGAGCCTGTAGTCGGAGAGCTTCTCTATGTCGTTGAAGATAGTCTCGTCGGAAACGCTGTCCTTGTTCCAGATCAGATACTGCTGGCGCATGTAGACAGCGAGGTTGCGTATCATTTCCGTCTTGACTTCCCCGTCCGGCTCGCTGCACAGCAGCCCGATTATGCTCTCGATGTTGCGGCCGTAGTGCGCGGCCTTGACCTTGGTGCTTTTCATGGGTATGGTGACGGGGTTCTTTGTGAACTCCTCGGCCACGGGACAGGGATAGGGGGCGTCGATGTCCAGGTCGAAGCCTGCTATCATGTACAGCTGGTCCCAGAGCTTGTGTTCGAAGTTCTCCTGCTGGTGGACCTGCGGGTTGAGCGTCTCCATGACCTTTACGACGGCGTAGGCCTGCTCCGTGCGCTTCTGCCTGTCCGGAATCCCGCGCAGGCGCTCCACCATCCTGAGTACGTTGCGTCCGTATTCGGGCATGGCCATCTTTTCCCTCGATGTGTTGTAGTCCAGCCCGGTCGTATTGAAATCGTTGTTCTCCATATCCATAACTTAAACTGCAAAGATAGGAAAACTCGCCAACATACGGATAGGTTCCGCAGGAATAATATGCTGGCGGATAATGCAGGCCTCCGTAGTGTTCAGCTTCTTCCTGCGATGACTTCGGCGTGCCTTCTGATTTCATCTGCGAGGTGTCCGGGAGACAGCACCTGCACTTCGCAACCGTGAGAAAGGATTTCCTGCACGAAGTCGTAGGTTGGCGAGAGATAGTAGCGGAATACGGAGAAATCGTCGCAGGTCTCTGTCTCCTCCTGTGAATGGTGCAGCGGCAGGGTCCTGAAATATTCCCGCTGCGTGCCGAAGACTTTCAATTCTACGATTTCAGTAGGACAGTTGTCGTCGTGGATTATTCCGAAGCAGTCGTAGAAATACTCTTCAGGGTCGAAATCTTTCGGGAAAATGAACCCGTTGTCGGTTTCCCTCATTTCCTGTACCCTGTCGAGGGCGTAAATCCTCAATACATCCTTAGCCGTATTCCTTGCGACCATGTACCATCTCTGCCTGAATACCTTGACAAAGTAGGGTTCCACTTCGACGGTGTAGCTGTCCTGTCTCCAGAAACTCTTGTAGCTCATCTCGAGGGTATGGGAGTCACGCATCGCCTCTATTATCGTTGTGAGGTGCTTCTGTCCCGACGGAATCTGCTCGAAAAGTATACGCCGCTTCAGGTGGTGGCTCTCGTTGATGAGATTGTTCACGGCGAAAGTGTTCAGAAGCCATGCCCTGACTCCGCCCTTTTTCATATCCTCTGCGTTTTCGATATAGTAGCGGTACCCGTTTCGCCTGTCACAGACGATGTTGATGTCAAATATCTCCTCGATGGCATTCCTGTGGTTGTGGAAAGTCTTCAGAGGCAGGTCCTGCCCGTTGCTCATACTGTTCCTGAGCCACTTTTCGTTTATTTCCTCGAAAGTGATGCCGTTAGTGCGGTATATGGTGTCCACCAACCATATATACCTTGAGAATTTGTCTTTTGCCATGGTGCCAGATATTGTTTCAGCAAAGATACGGATATCTTGTGCCAAAAAGTAGCATAACTATGGAAAATCTCATAGTTTGTTCAGCAGAAGAACCGCCTTGACCTCTCTTTCGCAGCTATTCGTGACAATGCTTCCCGTGTGGATGTCACCGTAGCCGAAATGTTCTCTGATGTTTGCATAGAATTCGGCGAGCTTACCGTCTGAAACTGAATATTTGGAGGAATAGCATACGCACATTACGACATTGTCATACCGTGACAGGTCGAGATGCTGATATTTTGTAATGGACTCCAGGATATAGTCCAGCCGTTTGTCGCAGGTCTGACTGTATGAAGTCGGTGTTTCCTGCACTGCAACAGCGCAGGACTCCGCCGTCACTTCCGAATTAGAGTCGGATTGCCTATACGGCCCGGTAACGGATCTGAAGTCGTATCTGACACCATACTCGACGGCAAGCACGAAGTCTAGGTTCACACGGGTGAAACTGCTTCCCTCCACTGTAAGATCCTGGATATTGTTCTCTCGGCGGCTCATTGATTTCAAATATTTTTCCCGCGTTTTCTGACGGTGCTCCCTCATTCTCTTGGGCCGGTTCATGCGTTTCCCTGACCAATTCTGCATTCCCCAGTCGCCGCTTATGAGTCTTTGTCCGTTCCGCCGGATGCGGTACTTCCTCGGAATCTGATGCCGCCATTCGCTTTCTTCAAGCCTGTCGAGCATGAGGTCGTATTTGTTTCTCAACTTGCACCCGAGTATATCCTCGAACCTTTCATGTTCCGGGGTGAAGCCGTAGAAAGTTATCTCCCACAGGCATTTTGCTGCAATCTCTTCTATGGAAAGGTCGACATTCTCGCCGATTACGATTTCCTTTGCGAGCGCATCCTCCCAATAATCACCGTCGAGATGGAAAACCCCTATCCACCGGTCGTCGCCGTATTCCTCTCCGCTCCATTCTACCAGCGCCTCGCCTTTGAAATCCTCTGTCGGCTCCATATGCCTGAGGATATCGTATGCTTCCCTGAAACCGTAGATGCTGTCAAGATGCTTTCCCTCCGTCTTTTCTATGAATGGAACGAGGCGGTCGAAGTCTACCTTGTCCAAAAGTTCCTTCAGTGTCATAAGCGCGATGATTTAAGGTTCTGTCTACCGATTTGCTCTCTTGAATTCCTCATATTTCGCCAAATACCTCCGCATCAGTTCGGCTCTCCGTTCCAACAGTTCGGCGCGGCTGTCCTCGTCCATGTCTTCCAGATCTGCCAGAAAGTCATATTGTTCCCTGATTTTAGAATCAAACGAGAGATGCGGGAATCGATGTTGCAAATATAAAAGTACTTCCTCCTCTATCTTAGACCTGTTGTCAATGTCTGTATCATAGTAGAATGCAAGAGGGATGTTCTCATAAACTTGTTGCTCGCCAGAGATTCTATCAAAATCTTCTGCAGTATGCTGTCCTTTCGCAGAAGACAAGGACGCTGACCACCAGTAAGTGTCTTCCCTGAGATAGACTTCGTATGTCCTGTCTTCCGATTCATTATAGAAGTACGCAAACCACTGGTCCGGACACGGGCCGATGTGCTTCCACTTCAGTTTTATGACCGTTCCCATAATATTCTGATTATATTTCCTTCAGGCACAAAGGAAATCCAGACATAAGCCAAATCGTGACAGAGCATATAACGATTCGATCTGTGTTTCCTCAAAATTTGGTCAGATAAATAATTTATGTAATTTTGTAGTTGTAATTCAAATTTGCATAAACAATATGGAACATACTTATATTCATAGGGAATTATCCGGTGTAATCAAAGAGGCGGCACATTATTTTCCGGTTATTACAGTTACCGGACCGAGGCAGTCCGGGAAAACGACATTGATTCGGAACGAATTCAGGCAGTTGCCATATTATTCACTGGAGAATCTCGATGTGAGAAGTTTTGCCGTGAATGACCCAGTGGCATTTCTGAATCAGAATCCTGAAGGAATGGTTCTTGACGAAGTACATAATGCCCCAGACCTGCTGTCGTATATCCAGGGAATAGCGGACGAGCATCCGGAGCGAAGATTCATTCTTTCCGGAAGTTCGCAGTTCGCCATGTTGAAAAAAGTATCACAGTCGCTGGCCGGCCGTACGGCCGTATTCGAACTGCTGCCGCTGTCATATTCTGAAATAAAGGAGCAGGCAGAAAACAAGCCGCTGGATGACCTGCTGTTTGATGGATTTTACCCTGCTATCTATGCCGGACGCAATATCCCGAAGTTTCTGTATCCGTCCTATCTCAAGACTTATCTCGACAAGGATGTCCGCGACCTGCTTCAGATCAAGGACATGATGCAGTTCCATACATTCATCAGATTGTGTGCGGGCAGAATAGGCTCATTGTTCAAGGCTTCGGAGCTGGCGAATGAAATCGGTGTCAGTTCGCACACCATCACGGCGTGGCTGTCCGTGTTGCAGGCATCCTATATTGTAACATTGCTGCCACCATATTTCGAGAACTCCCGCAAACGGCTTACGAAAACTCCGAAACTGTACTTTACCGATACAGGACTTGCCTGCAACCTGCTCGGTATCGAGTCCGCACAGCAACTCGCAAGGGACAAGATGCGTGGGGCATTGTTCGAAAACTTCATCGTCATGGAGGCGCTGAAAAGCAGATACAACCGAGGAAAAGAGAGCAACCTGTACTTCTACCGCGATTCCAACCAGAACGAAATAGATCTTGTAATGAAGGATAGTCTCGGGTTGTCTGGTATAGAGATCAAATCCTCCATGACCTACCACCCGGACTTTGAAAAGGCGTTGAAACGAATGGGAGAATGGATCAATGAGCCGGTGCTTGGAAAGGCTGTTATTTACGCAGGTTCTTTCGAGAATACTGCCAGCGATACTAAACTGTTGAATTATATGCATTTGCGCGACATTATGAATTAATATTACGGGATTATCGGATCGCTGCAGAATCGTTTTCTCCCACAATCCTTGCATCTGGCTCCTCGCCAGACGGAATCGAAATGCTCAGCCGCTGCGGCGACAAGATAGGGAACGTCAGTCAATATCCCGGATTCAAAGTTTCTCGTCCTGCCGCTCTTCATTCCGATTCCGGCTCCGGTCAGATTCGCCGAGCCTATATAGGCCGTCCTGTGGTCGAATATCATCAACTTGAAATGAATGCGGGGGCATAACGCCCGTTCCAGAGCCGTTGTAAGTATCGGGTATCTGTCGAAATCCTCTCTGAATACCGGGCCCGGTTCCTTGGCATGCATGAGGCGTATCTCCACGCCCTTTTCCAGAAGTTCGGCCAGCACCCCGAGAAAAGGCAGCTGCTCCTGCCCCACCCGGACATGCAGATCCTTGATGTCAGCAGTAGCAATCCACAGAGAACTCTTCACTGACGCGGCGCGGCTCAGTACCTTGTTGTAATGGTTGGCATCAGCTATATATACAGTATCAGACATTTCCATATCCTTCTGTCATGCAAAGAAAACACGATGATATGCCAGATCACGGCACAATACGGCAGATTTCCCGGGTTTATACCATAATCCGTTCAATTGTTAATATTGCATCTTGTTATCAAAAAGTGACAGAAATGTCATTTTTTGTCACTACAGATACTGTGATATTTTTTGCCAGCTTTTCAGACTAGACCAAGAAATATCGATTCTCTGAATACGGGTCAATGCCGTAATTAGTAATCCAGGATTTCAATCGCAATCCTGGCGCAGGCCTCGGCATCGGCCAGGGCGTGGTGATGGTGCCGCAGGTCATAGCCGTAATATTGTGCGACGGTCTGCAGCTGATGATTGGGCAGCTGTCTTCCTAAAACCGTCCTCGATGCCCTGCAGGTGCAGTAAAATTTATAATCCGGATAAGTCATTCCGTATACTCCGAAGACCGCTTTCAGACAGCCCTCGTCGAAAGGGCTGTTGTGGGCGACGAGCGGCAGGTCCCCTATGAGCGCACTGACCTTTTCCCATACCTCAGGGAAAGCCGGTGCCGTCATTGTCGATTCCGCCGTCAGTCCGTGGATCTGAGTGTTCCAATACGAGTAATAGTCCGGAACCGGATGGATTAGACTGTAGAACCGGTCTGCTATCTTGTTGTCTTCCACAATAACGACCCCGACGCTGCACACGCTGGAACGGCACCCGTTGGCCGTCTCGAAATCTATCGCCGCAAAATTTTTCATATTATGGTACCCGAGACTTCGCCTCTTTAATGCAAAGATATCGGTATAATTCTTTATATCCCGCTTACGATGAAGAAATCTCACCGCCGCCCCACCAAGTTCCATGCGGCGGCCGTCAGCTTCAGGCCATATATCATTGTGTGAGGCGAAAGCCGTGACGGAATTGTACAGATTCCAAACCGTCATGCTGGCCAGTGTCGTTGCGGCATTGTTTCTTACTTCATCAACTTGCCGTACAAACTGCCGATGTGTGACTTCACCCTTTCAAAAGACTCTTTCTTTTCAAGAGTATCCTCGTCCATATAGAGTTTCTTGTTCACCTCAATCATAAGACTGTGATATTCTGCCAGGGTGTTGAATGTCTTGGCATTCGAGAAGGGGGCATTGACACCCGCCTTGTAGCCAAGCATCCTGAAATGATGCAATACGGTGCCGATGACCATTTCTGACGGCTTGGTCTTGTCTTCGTTGTAGCCGATGCAGATGTCCACTTCATTATCGGCATCGTAGTCTGGGAGAATCGGTGTTGGCCGGGAACTGAAGCTATGGCAGTCAATCAGCAGTGTGCGCGCAGATATGCCTCCTTTGCGTAACAGAAGGTCTTCCATCTTGTGATGATACTCCTGATACTGCCGGAAACTGTCCGCCTCATTGATGATCGGGAAATGGTGACAACCTTCCATTCTGTTGAATCCGTAATCCGGTCCCGTAATATTGAAACGCAAGGGACAGATGCCCAGATTCTTCTTTTCCATAGGGTCGTCTATCATCCTCTCGACATCGCAATAGGTGCGGCAATATGGAAAGATGACCGCTGTAATCCCGGCATCGCAAGTGTCCTGGACAAAGAGCTCGTCAGTGTACCAGTCGATCACGGAAGAAGCATTATCGACAAGTCGGAGGGCACATTTTTCCGGAATTCTTTCTTCTTCCGGAAAGGATGTCCCGGAATGAGGAATATGGAGAATCAGGGAATCGTAACATTTGGCCGAAGCCTTCTTCCCCCGGAATATTCCGCAGGAATCAACAAAAAAATGACAGGCCGCATCCCCTTGAATGCGGGCATAATTTTCAGGATATCCCATTTCCTTGAAATAGTTTCTGAACGAACATTGGGGCCCCAGCTGCGGTCCATAGGGGAGCAGACCTGAGCCATTGCTGGAATAAGCGGCATCCATAATGCCCAGGAATGTGTCGTCATCCAGTTCATGCTGAAGTGTTTCTTCGAGTCTGGCCTTAATCACTCTCAACAGGAATGTTTCTCTCATTGGCATATCTGCGGCTGAAGAGAATGGGGCGGCGTAAGTGTAAACATCTGAGAATTGCATGGTGCCAATCGGTTTGACAGTTATACTTACTGCAGGCGCATGCACGTCCAATAACACCTGAAAATGAAAATTCCTCACAGAAAGTGTCTATAGCGGAGTAAATGTACCGTCTGTAGCGTTTTGATTTGTACCATCCGTAGCACAATCAAATGTACCGCTTCAGAAGTGGTGCTTTAAGGTTCTGCAAAGTTATTATTATTTTTTAGTTTTCCGTCTCATTGATTCGCCCTTCAGTTCAATGCGACTGGCGTTAGCCAGGAGCCTGTCCATGATAGCGTCAGCAAGAGTGGGTTCGTTGATATAATCGTACCATTTAGCCACCGGTAACTGAGAGGTTACGATGACTGATTTTCGTTGATAGCAGTCTTCCAGTATCTGCAGGAGAGCCAATCGCGAGTTGTTGTCGAGAGGCTGCAAGCCGAAGTCATCAAAGATGACGAGGCCATTTCTCTCGATATGATTGATGACTTTCAGCAGCGTTCCGTCAAGTTTTGCGAGAGCAATACGCTCTATGAACTTGTTCATGGAGAAGTATTCAACTCTGTGTCCCATGAAGCAGGCTTGACGACCTATTGCGCAAGCCAGGAAGGATTTGCCACATCCGGTCTTGCCATCAATGAGGATGTTCTCCGCTCTGTTTATGAAGCTGCAATCCGCGATTTTTAGCAATGTCTCTTTTGTAAGATTCCTTTCCGCTGAGCAGGTTACATCCTCCAGCACGGCATTATAGCGTAACTTGCTGGTTTTTAGATACAACTCTGTCCGTTTCTGATTTCTGTACAGATTTTCCGATTCTGCCATCCGGGCCACGAACTGGTCCAGTGTAGGCCATTCGGTTACTGGCATCTGTTGCAGGGCTTTGTAGCAGTCTGCCATGCCTTTCAGTTTAAGTCCCTCCAATTGGAGGATTGTCTCTTGTGTGTTCATCGTTTGTTATATGCATTATGTGCCAGTTTTTATCATTGATATGCTCCTGCACCTCTGACATTGTCATTGTGGGGGATGTAGGATTGAAGAGCCTGAGTATTATCCGAAGGATGAAGATCCATATTGTTCTCCAGGATGGTCTTTACCCGTTTGTATGTGGCTGCTGACTTTGGTTCAAGTATTTTACAGGCAGACTCAACCCGGTCATTGCCGTATCTGTTGGTCAGTCTGATGATACCCTGACAGGCCCTGTAGGACTGCTGTACAAAGATTGCAGATGTCAGGATTGATTCAACTACTGATGTTGTCTGTGGACCGATCTGGCGGGCCTTCTTCAAGAAGTAGGCTGCATTGTATTCCTTGGTCTGGGCAAAAGCACGGTGTTTCTCCGGCATGTGTTCAGGAACGGTCGTATAACCTTCATTATATGAACGCACGTGCGTTGCTATTCTTTTCATATTGATCCACACCTCGACACTGTATGCATCATACACGACTTTCGCTTTTTGACCAACATACTGGAAAGGAACACTGTAAAAGTGGTTCCTGTCTATCTGGAAGTGATATGTGCTGTTTATCTTGATGGACTTCTCATACTTGAAGCGATATGGCTCGGACGGAAGAGGAAGAAGATATGGCTGTTCTTCCGACTCGAACCTTTCACGCCTGCTGTATGTCCTGCCTTTCATGACTTCATTGTTGTATTGATCATTCAGCTCCATCAATCTGGCATTGAGCTCTCCTATAGAGGTGAAGGTCTCATGGTATGCACGGCTGTAGTAGTAACGATACACTTGATTTACAAGGCTTTCAACTGCTCCTTTGTCTCGAGGCTTGCCGGAACGGCATGAGTCAAGATCGGTCTTATAATGCAGACACCATTGCTGGCAGGCTTCGGTAAGTGACGGCTCGTAACGGTCGTACTTCTTGACCCATTGACTCATGTTGTCGGTCTTGACCACTTCCGGAACTCCGCCAAAGTAACTCAACGCTTTTGACAACGCATCGAACATATATTCCATTTTTGTGGATAGCATTCCAATGGCAAAGCTCATCATGGAATAAGGCAACAGGACTACCAGTATATATACCTGCCGGCATTCTCCAGTTCCCGTGTCAACTACCCACATGGTCTTTCCTGCAAAGTCGAACTGCATCTCCTGGGCAGGTGAATAGACGTTGTGATATTTGTAATCGTGATTCTTTATATACTCCTGAATGATTGCCTTGAACTGCGTATATCCATAAGGATTGGAGGTGGATTTGCAATATTCCTCGTA
>OHFP01000213.1_pt1 | contig 35462 bp, 28 predicted proteins | sample 1567591 | NCBI WGS metagenome assembly OHFP01 (sample SAMEA3879547, study PRJEB24766) | human gut metagenome | biome: human-associated habitat; feature: feces | place: USA | collected 1985/1987 | reverse complement strand
GCGGCAACGGACGAAACGCTGGGTGAGATCCCTGTGGAAAGACGGGGTATGTTCCGTCACACGACGTTGACCTTTGTTATAAATGAAAAAACAGATAGATGAATCACACTTCGGAATACGATTTTACGATCATTGTCCCGGTCTACAACGAGCAGGACAACATCGATCGCCTCGAGGAGGCGTTCCGCCAATATCTCCCCGCGGCGTCGCGCAAGAGTTGCGTGCTGTTTGTCGACGACGGTTCGACGGACGACAGTCTGGAGGGGCTTCGGCGGATTTGCGGCCGTAACAGCGGCTTCTATTACCTCGCCTTTTTGCACAATGAGGGATTGAGTGCGGCGCTCAAAGCCGGTATTGACCATGCGGAGTCTCCCCTGGTGGGTTATCTGGATGCCGACTTGCAGACGCGGCCCGAGGATTTTGAACGGCTGCTGCCGCTGACCGCCGACCACGAACTGGTCACTGGCATCCGTGCCGGGCGCAAGGATTCGCCGTTCAAACGTTTTCAGTCGAAGTTCGCCAACGCTTTCCGACGGATGATGACGCACGACGGAGCAACCGATACGGGTTGTCCGCTCAAGGTGATGCGGACTCCGGCGGCCCGGCGTCTGCCGCTCTTCCGGGGCATGCACCGGTTCCTGCCGGCACTTATCCTGCTGCAGGAGGGGGCAAGCTATGCGGAGATTCCCGTACCGCACTATCCGCGAACGGCCGGCGTATCGAAGTTTCATCTGTGGAACCGTCTCATCGCACCGCTGATGGACTGTTTCGCCTATCGCTGGATGCGCAAGCGGGCGATCAACTACCGGGTCGGTCAAAGCAATCTGTAAGGTCATGGGGTGGATTTATGCCATCGGTTTCCTGGCGCAACTCTTCTTCTCGGCGCGGATCGTGATCCAGTGGGTGCTCTCCGAGCGTGCCCACCGGATCGTCTCGCCATCGGCCTACTGGATCTGTTCGCTGGCCGGTTCGTGGCTGCTGTTCCTCTACGGATGGCTGCGCGAGGACTTTGCCATCATCCTCGGGCAGCTCATCTCCTATTACGTGTATCTCTGGAATCTGAATATCAAGGGGATCTACGGAAAGATTCCCCGTCTGGCACGCTTCGTGCTGGTCGCTACGCCCGTTGCGGCGCTCGTTGCCATCGCCGGTCATGCGGGCGCATTCGTCGATTCCTTTCTCCGGAACGAGCAGGTGCCGCTTGCACTGCTTGTCTTCGGGTCTCTCGGACAAGCCGTCTTCTCGTTGCGCTTCGTTTATCAATGGATCTATTCCGCCCGGCACGGGGAGTCGAGTCTTCCCATCGGATTCTGGGTGATGAGTCTCGCGGGTTCGGCGATGATCGTCTGCTACGGTGTGGCGCGGCTCGATCCGGTACTGATTCTGGGGCAGTCGGTCGGCTTCGGCGCCTATGCCCGCAATCTCTTCATCGGCTATGGAAACCGTCATGAAAAACAATAGAACATACCTGCTTCTGGTGGCTTTTGCCGCGGCGCTGCTGCCGGTGATGATCCTGCGCGATTTCACCCCTTCCAACGAACTGCGTTACCTGAGCATTGCCGACGAGGCGCTCCGTGACGGGCATCTCTTCGCCTTTTTCAACCACGGGGTGCCCTATGCCGACAAACCGCCGCTCTACCTGTGGCTCGTGATGCTCGGGCGGCAGCTCTTCGGCGGGCACTGCATGGCTTTTCTTTCGCTCTTTTCGCTGGTCCCGGCCATGGTTATCCTCCGCACGATGGACCGCTGGGCGGCGGAGTCGGGTGTGACGGTCCGCAACCGGACGACCGCCGCACTGATGCTCATGACCTCGGGCCTGTTTCTCGGTCTGGCCGTATTCGTGCGGATGGACATGCTGATGTGCATGTTCATCACGCTGGCGCTTCGCTCCTTCTGGCTTCTGTATACCGGTCGGGGCAATGCAAAGCTGCACCGGTGGCTCTTCCCGCTTTTCACCTGGCTGGCGCTCTTCACCAAGGGGCCGGTCGGACTGCTCGTTCCTCTGCTTTCGGTTGCCGTGTTCCTGATCCTGAACGGGCAGGGCCGGCTGACGGGACGTTACTGCGGTTGGTTCACCTGGGGTGTCATCGCGGCGGGCTGCGCCGTCTGGTTCGCGCTGGCGTGGCTGGAGGGAGGAACGGATTATCTGAACAATCTGCTTTTTCACCAGACTTTCGACCGGGCGGTGGATGCCTTTCACCACAAGGAGCCGGTGTGGTACTATTTCGTGACGGTCTGGTACTCGCTGGCTCCGTGGTCGCTGCTTGTCATCGGAGGCATCGTCGTTGCCTTGTGCCGCCGCGTGCGGCTCGATGAGTCGGAGCGCTTCTTCCTGACGGTTATCCTGACGACCTGGGTCATGCTCTCGCTCTTCAGCTCCAAACTGGCCGTCTACCTGGCTCCGACATTCCCGTTCCTCGTCTACCTGGCTGCATCGCTTTTGCAACGCATGCCCGCTGCAGCCTGGTGGCAGAAGGGCGCCGTGGCGCTTCCGGCCGTCGTATGGGCCGCCGCACTGCCGACGGTCCTGCTGCTGCGGCACCGCGTTGAATCCGTTGTTCCGGACGGTGCCGAATGGCTGCTTGTTGCAGGCGCACTGACCTGCTCGGGAGTGGCGGCGCTGGTACTGCTCTGTCGGGACGATTCGCTGCACCGGGCCGTCGGTTCGGTGGCTGCCGGAGTGCTGGTTGCCGTCTTCACACTCGGTTTTTCTTTGCCGGAACTGAACGTGCGGCTGGGGTACGGCACGCTGTGTCGAGAGGCGAAGCAGCTCCTTCAGGCGAACGGCTGGTCGAACTGCTACGTCTGGAATATCCGCCGTGCGGAGTCGATGGACGTCTATCTGGGAAGACCCGTTGAGGAGACCTCGGTCGAGGAACTTTGTGCGGGCCGGTGTGACGATGGGGTGGTGATGTTACCCGGGAGAAAGCTGCAAAGTGATGCACGCCTGCGGAATTTTGTCTCGGACAGACGCTGCCATGAGGTCGGGGAGTACCTGATCGTGGAGCTGCCGCCCGCGATGCCGGCCGGTTCCTGGTGACAGAATCAACTGCCATCGTCAGGTCGTCCGGCTTTTCCGGAACGGCTCGATCAGGTGCTGATGTCTGCGGTGTTCATCTGCGGGTCATGTGTGCCAGCAGCAGGACGATTGGACGAAATTCTTCAGCGACGGTCGCAGCGAGACCGATATTCGCTGCATTTCGCGGGCCTCATGCCGTACTGTGATGGCGTGGCGTTATGCGATCTCCCGATTGGTCTGTCCACACGGCCTGTATGAAAGTCGAATCGCGTATGCGTTTCGACGTGACGCATCCTACTCAAAATCCATTTCGACCATGTGCGAAGCGTTCAGCAGGGGACGGTTGTTGACCGTCGTGAATCACAAGGAGCTGACCGACCATTTTGGGAAGACCGCAGCGATGGACGGTATCTCTGCAGACGAGTCGACTATGCCCGGTATGGGTATGTTTCAGACAACGAACCGATCGCCTTTATCAATCCTTGTTATGCAGGAACCTTCTGTACGCAGAATTTATGCTTAACCCTTTTGCTTGATTGAATCCCAATATGTCAATTCCTCATTTTATAGTACAATAAGTGATTTCGGATACGGTTAAACTTTTGTCATTTGCGGATATTCAGTAATATCAAGATAGCACCTGTTCTGTGCAGATAATACACTGATGCATGAGGAATCCAAAGATTATCTGCATAGTTTAAGATTTCTCCAATTGATTTATTCGATTGGAGTTTTTTTGTGGCTGAATAGCAGGGAAGACGTGAGTTTCATTGTAATGGCCTCTCGGGTGATGTTGTTTCGATTGGAAATACGGTCAAAAATAGCTTGATAAACACCGGAATCACATGTGCAATAGCCTGTTAAGGATATTCTGTATCAATAGGCTTATACACAGTGCATTACTTTGAATCGGTTAAGTGTGCGGTAAGAATAATATCCTTGCATATACAAGGACCTGTTACTAATTTTGTAACAACCTGATTCGCTTATAATTAAATTTTATGCGTAGATTAATTTGTCATGGTTCTTCCATTCGTGGATTTTCCCTGCCAGAGTTATTGGTGGTGTTGGTTATAATCGGCATTTTGGTGTTAATTGCCTTGCCGAATTTGATGCCTTTGATCGCCAGGGCCAAAGCAACCGAGGCGCAACAGCAATTAACCTATCTGCATACTTTGCAACAATCGAACTTTTATACATATTCACGATATTCGGTCTCTCTTGATGAGTTGGGATTTGAGCAGGAAAAACTCGTTACCGATGGAGGTCGCGCCAATTATTTGATTGAAATTATTGAGGCATCCGAACACGGATTTAAGGCGACGGCTACAGCCGTAGTAGATTTTGACGGCGATGGAATATTTAATGTCTGGGAAATTGATGAAGACAAGAATTTACGTGAAGTAGTTAAGGATTGATCTATCTTATGCAAGTTCTGTGGCCATATTTATTACCTGTCCTTCCAATTGCAATTCTTGCAAAGGAGGATTTTTATAGACGGAGAGTCGGTCTTTTTTGGCTGATTTTGTCTGGTGTATCGTTGGCAATTGTCGGATATGCTGTTGAGGGAATATGTGTTATGGCATTGCATTTTGCATGTAATACGATATTGGCCGGAATACTGTTTGGGTTCATTGTTTTTTGGTATCGAATATGGCATAGACGACCGTTCCGGAAATTTTTCATACACTGTTTTGGTTTGGGTGATGTTGTCTTGATGTTGATCGTTGGCTTGTTGTTTGCGCCGGTAGACTACATTCGGTTTCTGCTTTTTTCAAATTTGTTGGCCCTTCTTTGGTGGGTGCTATTGCGAAACAAACGGCGAAAAACCATTCCTTTGGTGGGGTTTATGGCGATAGTATTGATTGGTTATTCCCTTCATAAATTTTTTGGATTATGACCGATGTCGTTCGAGAAATTCCCACGGAATGTATTCAGTTGTTGACCGCTAATGAGGCTGTGGAGTATCATCTGGTGCCATTCAAGAAAACGAATGATATCGTGAGTTGTTATGGAGAACCTGAGTGTGATTACTCTGTTATTCTGGAAGAAATTGAAGCTTTGTATAATTGGCATGTAGAGATCGAGATTCTTGACAGAGATGAATTCCGCCGTCTGTTTACTCATTATTATCGTAGCAGTGATGTGTCGGTATCGGCGTCGGTTGTTGACCGCCTGACAGATATCTCTGCCGGGCAGGGTTTCCTAATGTCTCTTATTGGTGAAGCTTTGCGAGATAATGCCAGTGATGTTCATCTGGAACCATATGAGAAACGATGCCGTATTCGGATCCGTGTCGATGGTAAACTCATAGAACGATATGTTTTGAGTCGGGCGCAATATGCACAGTTAGCCAATCAAATAAAAATTTTGGCTAATCTCGACATATCAGAAAAGCGGCTGCCGCAGGATGGTCGTATTGGATATGACCGGGATAATGTAAAATTCGACGTGCGAGTTTCTTCTCTTCCGACCATTTATGGCGAAAAAATCGTATTACGATTATTGACCAGACGAGTGGACCTGTTGGACCTCCGAAATTTGGGCTTTTCATCGCGTCAGTATGAAGATTATTGTCATGCAATAACACGTCCGTTCGGGATGTTGCTCATCTGTGGTCCTACAGGGTCGGGGAAAAGCACTACGCTTTATGCTACATTAAGAAAATTGAATCATCTGTCAGATAATATCCTTACGATAGAAGATCCTGTCGAGTATACGTTGGAAGGTGTTAATCAGGTACAACTCAAGGAAGAGATTGGACTAACTTTTACAACCGCCTTGCGAACATTCTTGCGTCAGGATCCGGATATTATCATGTTGGGTGAAATTCGCGACGGAGCAACCGCTGAAATGGCCGTTCGATCATCGCTTACTGGACATCTGCTATTTTCGACCATTCATACCAATACGGCGTGGGGTGCTGTGGCGCGGCTTGTAGATATGGGTGTGCATCCTTATCTTGTCGCTGATACGTTGATAATGACGGTCGCACAACGTCTGGTGAGATTGTTGTGCCCGCATTGCAAACGTCAGGTTGCTCCAACGGATGAGATGTACCGTTTTTTTCCAGAAATGTCCGTGGAGACATGTTTTGATGCCGTAGGCTGTGAGCGATGCTTTTATACGGGTTATGCGGGCCGTCGGGCAGTGTATGAAGTGCTTCCTATGGATGAGCAACTTGCTGCTGCTGCACGCGCCGGGACAAGTGACGTCTCTCAATTGCTTGCGGAACGGGACATATCTTCAATCAGAGATGCTGTTGTCAGATTATTCATGGATGGACAAACCTCGTTTCAAGAGGTAATACCATTGTTAAATTGCTGATTCCATCGGAGTTTATCATATAAAACGTTTGTTTTATTCCTGATGTGATTGAATATTGTATTCAATGTAGGCACTGAATTTATGCATAGTGGCGGTATCGTATGACGACTGTCCATCAAAAGCTATTTTGTTTTGTAGTTGAAATAATGGTTATACGAAGATTATTAGAATGTATCGTCTGCTCTTGTTGTTGTGTTTATTACCTGTGGGGGGAGTTGCTCGTTCGACCGATTCGCTGCGGCTTGCGCGAGTTGATTCTGCTTTGGTGACCCTTGTTTCTCGAGACAGCCTTTTTTTACGGGAGGTTGACGTGACTACGGGGCAACTTCCTCTATCGGAGTTGCTGCGAAATATTGCACGAACAAGCGGTGTGAATTTATCGACCCGGGGTGTGGAGACAATTCCGGTTTCATGCAATTTTACTCGCACACGAGTGGACGACCTGTTACGTTTCCTTTGCAGGGAATATAAACTTGATGTTGCCGTAGCAGGAAATATTGTTTCGATATTTCCCGCTACCGTCGTTCCACTACCGCAGCCGGATCCTGATATTGTTTATGATCCGGTAGATACGACTCTGCGTTATGATCTTCGTGATATACCTCTTATTAATGTGGCAAAGAAAATAGGAAGACTTTCATCTCATAACATCATCGTGCCGGAGCCATTATATAACTATAAAATTTCAGGGTATGTTCAGAAAATGCCTTTTGAGGAAGCTCTGCAGACTCTTGCGTCGGTAAATGGATTGTGTGTTGAGAATCAATCCTCAACTACGTGGTTTGTTTTTCGGGAAGAAGATACTCATCAGCAGGAGAATATCCACTCATACCTACGCAGATGCAGATTTACCCCCGATGAACTTAAGGTCGATTCGTTGGGGCTGATTACGGCACATATCGCACAGGGAAATGTTCAGGATATTATTTTGGATTTGTGTGATGCACTCAAGTTTGATTATTATTTTGTATCGCCAATAAACTGTACGGCAGGAATCTGGGTAAGCAATACCGATTTCGAAACGCTTCTTTCCGTATTGCTTAAGGGATCATCTTATACATATTATAAAGAGCATGACATATGGTTTTTTGGTTCCGAAAAATCACCCTGGATGGAATCGACGGTTGTGCTTCCGCTGGTTTATCGATCAGTGGCGACACTTGATGAGTTGATTCCTGCATCGTTGCGCCAGGGTGTTGGTATCAAACTGTTCCCGGATCTCAATGCGTTGATTCTTTCCGGTGATAGAAGGAATGTATCACGAGTGGAGACGTTCATTCGTTCGATAGATAAACCTGTTCCGATGGTCACAATGGAAATATTGATAGCAGACGTGACAAAGAGCAATATCCGAGAAATCGGCATTGGTGCTGGTGTCGGAACACGTCCGGCTAAAACGACAGGAGCATTAGGTCCCGGAGTGGACATGACCTATAACGCGGATGCGGTAAATGACCTGTTGGGCCGAATTCGAGGAACGGTTAACCTCGGTAGGGTGACTCCGAACTTTTACCTGACATTGCAGGCATTGGAAGAAGATGGCACTATCCGATTGCAATCAACTCCGAAATTATCTACCCTAAACGGTCATGAAGCAATTCTGACAAGTGGAGAGACCCAGTATTATAAAGAGGTTCAAAACAATTATTACGGGACACAGAATCCTATTTCCTCCGAATCATATCAGTGGAAATCGGTTGATGCAAATCTTTCAATCAAAGTCACCCCATATGTTTCAAAGGACAGACACATTACCCTTGTGATTGAATTTGAACAGACGGAATTTACGGACCGAGTGATTGAGGATGCTCCTCCAGGAACAGCCACTCGCAGTTTCAAGTCCATTGTCAAGGTCTGCAACGAAGAGATGGTGTTGCTGGGGGGGTTGGATCGCAATTCAATCGAAAATAGCTCGCAAGGTATTCCCTTTTTGGCGAAAGTGCCCATTATCAAATGGTTTTTTGGAAAAGAGAAACGCAATAAGGTAGAACGTACGCTCAATGTGTTTATAAAACCAACCATAATTGAATAGGAGGTTTGAAATGAAACGAATTTTGACACGTCTGATCTCTCCTTTTGTAGTTTTGGACGTATCCTTGATGTCGAATGATTATCGGTTACAGGTGTGGTGTTGCCGTTATCATGGGAAATTGGAGCGCATGGAGAAGCCTGCCTCCGAATTGCGAACAAAACAAGTTGTGATTCTTGTAATTTCCGGATATGGTGTGATTTCAAAACCGACAGATTCTGAACAAGCAAAACGGATACGAAATGATGTAGGGACTTTCGTATGGACCGAGTGCGAAGGAATACTCTCTTTTGTGCGAAGAGAACGTTTGGGCTCTTTATATGAAAAATTGACGGAATGGCAAATTTTCCCGCAAGGAGTATATATCGCCTTGTCTATTGAACAAGCAGTGATGAAATACATTGGTTCACTTGAGTGGAGGTCTCTTATACGGTTGACAAATGAAGGCTCGGCCATGGCACAGGTCGTAACACGCCGAATTAAACTTCCGGTATTATGTTTTTTTCTTACTTTGCTGACGATCAATGTGTTTGTTGGATCGTCGATAAATAACCGTCGACAGTCACTGCAATCGGATATTGCATTGCTTAAACGGGCGACGGCAGGTGTCGTATCGACCAATATGCGGCAACGTCAGTTGTTGGATAATTTTATCGAACCTCGGTCGATTGCAGGGTCTGTTCTGTGTGATAGAATAGCGGCGGCCTTACCTGAGGATATTATATTGCATAAGTTGGAGGTTGAACCTCCTGATATGCGTATTGAAGCGGGGAAGCCGTTTGAAAGAAAGATCGGATATGTGTTGATACACGGAACAGCTCCCGGACCCAGTCAGATTTCCGCTTTTACCGAGGAACTTTCAAACCAACGGATATTGCATGACCTTCGACTGATTACCGTCGACCGGAAACCGGAAGAAAAACAATTGTCATTTAAGATCGAAGCACGATTATGACTGTCCCATATCGGTTCCGAGGAGTTTCTTTATTGATTTTGTTGTGTGTGGGATTGCCGTGGAGCACTTGGCATTTTGCATTGTATGATACGGTGACGGCTTGGTGGGAATGCCGTGCAATGGAACGGGAGATGGAATCGTTGGGTTCTGTTCCAGAGATGGTAACAGACTCTGTTGTATTCCGGGAAAATCCGGAACTGATCCTCTCAGGGAAAATACTTGATTCACTGCGATGTTATGTGGCGACGGATATTCATATTCTCAGTTATGTCCCGTTCACCTCGGTAAAGGATGCAGGGGTCGAAATAAATACAGCGAAAGTGGCAATTACAGGATCTTTTATTGATCTTGTGAAATTGCTGTATCGTCTCGAACATTGTATTCCTTATTGCCCGATTATTTCTATGGTATGGGAGCTTAAGCAACAGATGCGGACCCGGCAAGAATATCTTGTACTGAATTTTTATATGCAACAACTCCAATTGATATCTGAGTGAATATGGAATGTCGATATTTGAAGTTTGATCTCGAAACTTGTATTCTGCTCTTTAGTTATATATTGCGTTTGCTTCGACGGGGAAGGTGGGGCATTGTTATGCCCCTGTTTCTCGGAATCATGTCTGTCTGTCCTTCGTGTGAGGTCCTGGAGACAGATATATCAAACGATAAGATCAAACTTTTGAGTCCGGCCGATTATGCAGAGATTAGATCGGGAAAGATTGAATTCAGATGGGAGATATTGAACGGTGCCACCGGATATGAATTGGTTGTGGCTTCACCGTCATTTGCAAACGGCGCATTCGTATCAGACACGATTATCCATGCAGATACCCTTGGCCGTTATAGTTGCGGATGTGGATTGGATCTTTCTGAGGGCGTCTATGAATGGTATGTTTCAGGTTTTAATTCCGAATATGTGTCAAAAACGGATGTTCGCCGTCTCCTTGTCGTGCCGGATGAGCCGTCTGGAGAATGAGAGTGGTCTAATTGGTTTATAATGTGTTAACTCAATTCATGAAATCTCGTTGGACAATTGGTGTTCTGGTGTTAGCAGTTATCATAATTTGGAGTTTTGTCCTTTGGAGAATTTTCGCTCCGAATTTGAATCATCAGAAGGTCGTCCCTGTTTTATCAGGGACGACGGATTGTGCCAGACAAGAATCCGTCATGGATACATTGAGATTGGATTATTTGGACCCGTTCCTAAAGCGTAATGCTGTGCCTGCTGTTGAATCTGGGCCCATGGAATCTTTTTCCTCATTAAGAAAAAGAGTAGAGTTAGACCTCGTCCATCTGGGAACCATCTCATCGTGTGATAGAGTCCTGTATATTGTGAGATGTGATGAAGTCCTGTACGAATTACAACGGAACGATATCGTTTCAGGATTCCGTTTATGTAAAGTTGACGCCGATTCACTGTATTTTGAAAAGGACGGATTTGTGTGTGTAGTAGAACGATATAATCCGTGAACAATGTGCGGCCGCATGCTTGAGAGAGTTGTAGCAGTCTGGAAGAAGAGTATATGAAATGTTTAGCGTCGGATATGGCCCTGCGACTTTCTGGTCCGCGATTGCGTGCATCGGTTTTACCGATAGTTATGGCCATATCGATTGTATTGTTGATTTCGTTGTTGGGTTTTATGTCTCTGTGGGAACAAGAACGTCTGCACTTCATTCGGACGCAACGAATCTTACAGGCCCAGGCAAATGTCCGGTCAGCTGTAGCACTATATTGCAGATATCCGAATAGCAAACAATTACTGTCAGCAGACGGGTATTTGTTGTGTGACACGATGCCCGCATCCCGAGTTTTTTTGCGCCGTACCTCCTGGGGCCTTTATGAATTGCTTCATGTGGCGACCGAAGATTCGCTGGGACGAGCCTGTATTCTTATGGGATGTGAGCCTGTTGCTTCACGAACATTGTACTATGCGGATAATCGCATGTCTGTGATATTGTCTGGACGGACTGAATTACATGGAACCTTATATTTGCCGCGTAATGGAGTTGCATACGGCCGTATGGAAACAGCTTTTTATCAGGGAGCCGATATTCCCAGAACCTGTATTCGTCAATCCAGAGCGGAGTTGCCCGAGATGGGCAATAGTATTGAGTCTCGTATTGATTCCCTTTTTGTATATGCGGGAGTATTGCAGGCCCCCGACCACCCAGTTGACCTCTCGAAATCGTTTCTCGGTGAGGCTCATGTAGTGACGTGTATCAACGAAACCGATATTGCCAATTGCTTGATGCGGGGGCATATCGTGTTTCGTGGCGATGAGTTGCGCATAGATTCTACGAGTAAAATAGAACACCTTCTTGTTGTAGCCCGTAAAATAGTAGTAGATAGTGGTGCTCGAATTACGGCGCAACTTTTTGCTCGGGATACAGTGATCATGGAGGCACGCTCAAGACTGGAATACCCCTCGGGTATCTGGTCAGAAGGTTATGTTGAATTAAAGGATCAGGCGAAGGTAAATGGTTATGTTGTAGTAAAGAACAAGGATGAAGAGTTGTTACGATCGTCTTCCCGTGTCTGTTATTATCAGGCCCGTACCGCGCGGGTGAGAGGCCTGCTTCGCGTAGAAGGGTTTGCACAGGTACAGGGGATCATATCCGGATATGCCGTTTTGCAGCAGGCAAATTATTGCTCACCGAGAGGTTATTATAAAAACATGCTTTATGATTGTACTTTGTTGGAGAATCCGATTACCGTCATGCCGGTTGATTGTGGCGTGGGGTTGACTTACAGGCGGGAGATTACAAGGCTCAAATAATATGAATTATCGCGTTTGCTTTCAGAAAACATTTCAAGGAACAACTTTGGTGGAGGTTGTTGTAGCCTCAGTAATTTTCCTTTCAATATTCGTTTTGGCCCTCGGAATGCTTCCGCGACTGGCTGTACGAAATGATGTCGGTCTGGTCTTGAACGAAGCGGAATATCGGGTCGAAAGAGCATTGGAAGAGTATGGCTCGGGAGTCTGGCCCGATGGCGAATATGTTGAACTCTATGGTTGGGGAAAAGTGATGATATACACCTGTCCGTATCGAGATCTTAATGACATGCAACTTGTTGTGGTTCGGACGCGAATCGTCGGTTGTAATAGACACGTTGTTCGCCAGCTGGTTGTGGAAAGAAGAAAATGAAAGAGAATATGACGGATATTGAATCAAGACCGACTGGTTCCCGTTTACAAGACCGAATAACGATTTTTTTATGTTCGAGGTCGGTCGTAGGCAACGCGGATCGATTCATCCGGGCTTTCACGCTGATTGAGACTCTGGTGGCGATGATGGTGATGGGGATCCTTATGTTTGCTTTTATGGAAGGTCTGAGCCTTTATTTTAGAATACAGCTTCGGCAGACGGAGACTTTGCTGGCGGCAGAACACGAACGAACCGGTTATTTCCGGTTGGAGAGACTTATGTCAATATTGGACAGCATTGCGATTGATCCGGATGATTCCTCAATATTGCGAATCTGGTACAGCGGGAAAAAAGCTCATCTTAGGCATTGCGATTCGATGCTGCTTTATGAGGAAAACGAATTTACGGATACGCTGATGCAAAGAGTAATAGTATTTCATTTGTTACCAGGGTCAAAAGCCGATACATTGGAGGTCGGATTCAAAACAGAATTGAAGGTAAGATTTGTTGTCGTCCCGCCTGCTCAGGAGCGGCATCGAATATCGATTGAAGAAATAGAATCGGGATATGGATATGACTAGGGTTAAGTGGTCCGATGCTCGTCGGGAAGCTTTCTATTCTGAATTGTATGCATTATTGACAGCTGGACTTGACTTTTCATGTGCATTCCAGCTGTTGATAGATGAGGCATCCGATACGAGGGAGAAAACCCTGTTGAATAGACTTTATAGAGAAGTTGTCAGCGGAGCTTCCTTATGGCAGTCTATGGAGCACAGTGGTGCGTTTCGACGATTGGAGTGTGGGGTAATACGCATAGGAGAGGAAACCGGACGATTGTCTGAAACTCTCGAATTTCTCGGTGATTATTTTCGCAAACGCGCTTCCCAAAGGAAGATGATTTTTTCAGCCGTTAGTTATCCAATTATCATTCTTGTGATTGCTGTCGCTGTTGTTGTATTTATGCTTGCAGTTGTCGTCCCGATGTTCGCTGAGGTGTACATGCGCATGGGAAGTGAATTGCCGATGTTAACACAGCGGATTGTCTCCCTTGCTCGGGTATTTCCTTCCTATGCCGTTATTATGCTCATTGCCGGTTGTGGTATTGGATTTTTATGGTACGTGAATAGAAACCAGCCCCGTGTTCAAGCTGTGTTGGCCGCACTTTGGCTGCGTATTCCATTGGTTGGCACTGTTATACGCAAAAGTTATGAGATGCAAATCTGTAGGTTGCTCCATTTGCTTACATCATCGGGAATATCTTTGCTTGCTGCGGTCGGTATGCTTCGGGAGGTTGTAGAGTTTTGGCCCTATAAGCAATCTTTTGTTCATATTGCTCGAATGCTTGAACGAGGGGATGCTTTCTCTAAAGGTTTGTCCGATTTTTCTCATTTATATGATCGGAAATTATTTGCTCTGGTGCATGTCGGTGAAGAGACAGGCCGCCTTTCGGATATGCTTCGGCAACGGGCGGAAATTCTCACGTCCGAACTTGAGCATGTTGTCCACCGGATGGGGGCCTTGCTTGAACCCCTATTGATATTTTTTGTTGGAATTTTCGTCGCTGTCATCTTGATTGCCATGTATCTGCCTATGTTCTCTCTTGGAGGAATTATGGGGTAGTGTTGATAAAATGTCCACCGTGTGTAGGAGCAGATGCTATCAGTTGCTCTTAAATCGCTTATTTTGACCTGTCTTGTTCGTTCCATTCCCTTTCGCTCCAGAGAGAAATCACGCGGGAAGAGGTGCATATGAATGAAATTTCAGATTATTCTTGATCGGATTTGACTACTATCCCTGATTTCTGTAATTTCTTTTTTGCCCGATGGAATTTTACGTATAAACAGTTGACATTTTTCAGGTCGAATATGGCGCAGACCTCTTTTCGTGAGAATCCGGCGTCAATCAACCGGCACATAAATAGCTCCATTGTGGTTGATTCAGTCTTTTTAGGGTGGGAGCGCATTGGAATAATGTTCGATTTGAGGAGTTTTTTGTATTGAAGTTCTTCTTGTGTCTTGTGCAGAAATACGATGGGGCGATCCTTGTATAGATACATATACTCTATTACGCGACGCAGCAATTGCAATCGGTTGTATGCAATTCGTTTACTTGCCATGATTGTGACAAATTGCCATGCAATTATCGCCAACAGGCTTGAAAAGACGAATCCCAGTATGATACATGTCCAAATCATATCTTGTTGCGTTTAGAAGATGGGTTGTTATATATTGCTTCTTTGAATATTATTTGTATCTTGTGGCAAGCGTGTTGCAGTGCACGTATAGTGACAATCGGTCGATATAACCGATTGCTTGTCAGTGTACATTGGATCTGAATGAAAGGTTTGTCATAGATACGAGCCTTTAGAAGACACGGCCCGCACTTGCAAGATTCAAATAAATTTGCCACAATTTCTCGAATAACAAGTATAGGGCCGTGTTATTTCACGTCCCCAACCTGTCTATTTATCCGAGTTATTGTGGCGTTTGAATCTTAATAAACAGACTGGATGGTAATCCTGATTTTATGTGTGTTTATTCTTTCTGCATGTCTGTTTCTATTGTATAGACAAAAATATTAAAAAAAATGTATTACCAAATTATATGTTATTTTTTCATGATGTGTGTTGTTTTTGATCGCGTGCACGGGTGTTAAAGGTTCTGTAAGGTCAATGAAAGATGTATGTATGCTAATAGTAAGATTATCAGTAATATGCGGTGTTTGTGTTAAGGCGTTTTTTGCTGGAAAGGTTACAAGACCCCTGTATCTTTGTACATATACAAAAGTATCTGCCTATCCATCAAAAACTTAATATTTATGAGAAACAGATTTTTGAAATTGCTGATGACCTTGATGCTGGCGAGTACGTTGCATCCTGGTGTTGCCCAAAACGATGAAATGTCAGAAGAAGAGACATCGGGGTACATCCCAACTCCTCAAACGTGGGCTTTTATTAAATATGGCAATAGTCCGGTGGACTATTATACGGGAACGGCCCAAGTGAATGTCCCCATTTATGATTATGCCGATAATGATTTTCAGTTTTCCATTTCGGCGGGCTATGCTTCTACCGGGTTCATGCCCCAACGCCAAACCGGAATTCTCGGCTTGAACTGGTTTTTGAATTGTGGCGGTTCTATTACCCGAGAAATTAAAGGTTTCCCGGATGATATGGTAAAAAAAGCGGATCAAGAGTATTTTGGCTTTTTATTGGGACGTAATAGTTATGACGACGATGATGTGCTACAGCAACCGAATGGAAACTACAATGTCGGAATACCTGGATACAATGTCAACTTTGTCGAGACTGAATCTGATATTTATCATTTTAATTTTATGGGGCATTCCGGGTCGTTTGTATATAATGGACGGAGGGAAGTATGTGTATTCAACACTAACGGTCGTCATGGCACGTATAAAATAGAATATAATAAGAAAGATAATGGTCAAATCGAGAGCTATAGAGGAATTAAAAGCTTTACAATTACGACGGAAGATGGATATTGCTATTTCTTTGGCGATGATGATATTCCTAACGGAGTTGAATTGCAGATACCTGGCAATTTCACCTCATATGGAAACTACAAGAAACAAAACCAAAATGATCAGCCGACGGTAACATGGTTTTTGAAAAAGATAACGGCTCCCAACGGAAGGGTGATGCTATTCGAGTATGATTCGTATAATTTAATTACGTTGGGCGATATTAACTCAACAACCTCGTGCCCGTACTATGTCACCAGTTTTTCTTTAGCCAATAATTATGTCCAAATTGGTCCTGATCCAGGAACTGGTGGAAATCCTGGAGAGATCGATCCTAAAACTAATTTATACAGGCAGGCAAGCATCATAAAGACATCCTATCTTAAAAAAGTGATTGTTAAAAACGGTACGACAGGTGCGAATGATCTTGTGGTAAATTTAACGTATTCAACGAAATCATGTAAGGATGCTACTACGGTCTCTCCTACAACTCAGGATGCCCGCGCACTTGCAAATATTGCACAGTATCTGAAGCAACTGGATGAAATATCGGTTCAAAATGGGCAATTGGAAGAGCTCTGCAATTGTAAGTTTTCGTATCGGACAAAGGATCAAAGGTTGATATTGGATGCAATAAATATATCGGGATTGGGGGCCTACAAGATGTCATATTATGAAGAGTATCCTTATCCTGAAATCTCGACTTCTGATGTCGATTTCTGGGGATATTATAACGGAAAGGGTAATGCCTATAGTAATATCGCGTCAACAACCATAGCAGAGAATCAATACGATGAAACTATCGCCGAAGGGAATGATTCACATAATCCGGACTGGAGATACAGTCTGATAGGATGTCTTCAGCAGATTCAATATCCGACACAAGGGTTTACGACATTCGAATATGAACCCAATACAGCGTATGCTATTGTTCTGAAAAATAAATCCGTACAACTTCCTGATCAGGAAATAAGGGATGATTTTGTCGGAGATAATTTTTTTGCTCCGGCTTACGATGTGAATTATGCATATTTGTCGAGATTGAATGCGTATTCAGCCTTGTTTGAGAATTCAGATGAGACCGGAGGCGTTAGAATAAAAAAGATTACTGACTACGACGGGTTTGGTGGCTATGTGACACGGGAATTCAGGTATTCGGGAGGAATTGTCTCCTATTTTCCACGATTCTATTCGTATGGGGTAGGAGAATATAATTGCTGGAATCCGTACTTGGATATTCCGGCCAACAGCTTTGACAAAAGCCACATAGGCTATCGTACAGTTTCTGAAATATATGCAGACGGTTCTTCTGTAGAATATCGATTTAATGACTATGTATCTCATCCGGATGATTACGAAGGCCAGCAGCGTAAGAAAGTGTGGAATATGCCTAATTCCAGTGTTGATACAGTTTTTTTGGATAATATTCAACGCGCGCCCAATTCGAGACATAACGAACGAGGTCGCATAAATCATATAACCTACTATAATTCAGACAAACAGGCAGTAAGGAGAGTGTATACGGAATATGAGGATGTTGGCCGGGAACATTCAACATATGTCAAGATGAGCGGTCAATATGCCTATATGACTATGAATTATATTGGAGATTGCCGCCCGACCAGTACAATGACGACCGATTATTGGGGCAATGATTCATTGTCTACTCGAACTGTTTTTAAATACAATCGCTATGGTCAGGATTCGGTGACCAGAGTCATCAGACCTGATGGCCGCATAATCGCTACACATACGGATTATCTTCATGAATATCCGGATGTATACCCGGAAAGCAACGCAGATCAAGGTATAATAATGTCACTTTTGTATCGTAAATACAAGGTGGATGAAGATCCCAGGATAATTCTCCCTGCAAAATATCTCATTGATGCACAGCGAATATTATATGATCGGATCGGGAGTCAGGATCAGAATTTGATAAAACCGACGCAGGTTGAGGTAATGCAAATGCAGAATCCTGTATTGTACCGGAGTTCGACGCAGTTATCCAATGCAGAAAATTTCAAACGAATCAGGTCGTACAATGCCTATGATTCAATGGGTAATCCTGTTCAGATTGAAGATGCATCGGGAATAACTACTTCGTATCTGTGGGGATATGGAGGCCTGTATCCTATTGTAAAGGCGACTGGAGTTACTTACCAGGCATTGAAACAACTTTTAGGCATTAACTCCGATTCACCTTTGGATGGCGCTGTTACGGATCAACAGAAAGCCGCTATTATGAATGCGCAAAATGGACTGTGGAATATCTATTATTATGAACCAGCCGTTGGATTGACTCGACATCTGGATCCGTCAGGACGTGAAACCATTTATAATTATGATTCGTTCGGCCGTTTGATTTCGATCGAAGATGGTGAGGGCGTGCTGGAGGAATATGAATATCACATGAATACGAACATTTATTAATGAAACAGAAGGTCATGTTACGCAACATTGTTTTGTTTGTCAGTTTGTTGTGTTCGGTTTTCCATTGCAAGACCGTATGGGCGAGTCCTACGTTTGCAATCACGCCGGCCAGTGTTGTTGTCGATCCTAATGGGGGAACGGTTGTCGTCAGTATCGAGGATACCTCTTTGCCGCATGGTATGCTCTCACCCTACGGCGTAGTTCATGTCAATCAAATGCATGATACGGCCGGTTATGTGGACCATATCGATTTTCAGTATACGCATCAATGTTTTTTGTACTTCAAACCTCAAGACACCACATCGGCAATCAATGGGGTTGTATCTTTGTCATGTGTTGTGTCAGATACGTTTGCGAATAATAATGTATCGTGCATGCTGACTCTTTCGTATCGATATGCTCCTATTGGTGGTATATATGGCGGCATCATTCAGGCTTCCGATAAATATTATGAGGCTGGAACCTATCCTGATCGCATCGTTTCGATCGCTCCGGCCGTTGCCGATGGAGAGATCTCCTATGTATGGGAGAAAAAAGAAAATTCGGGATCATGGACCGTTTTGCCTAATAAAACTGACGAATTTTGTAATCCGGATAAAATCGGATATCAAAATGTGGAGTATCGTCGTAAGGCAATTTGTGGCGATTTGAGTGCATACTCCAATACCGTTGAGATCCAAGCTGCCCTGAATGCCGGAATTATCAGACTGGAATACAATGAGGAAGATGCATATATCAATTTGGTTAATGAAAGAACGCCATCGGTCCCAATTGCAAATCTGTCGTGGGAAAAATCCGAGGATTTAACTGTCTGGACCCAATTTTCAGGGGCGCAATTATCTGTTCAGATGGCAAAACCACAAGTAACTACTTATTATCGACGTAAGGCAAGTTCTTCGGATGGTGATGACGTGCGTTATTCAAATTTCGTATGTTACAGTCTGACCGATCCGGTCTATATATCGACCCGGACTGCAAGAGATTCAGTGGGTAGTGCATATGTCGAAAGCCGGACCTATTACGATGGTCTCGGTCGTCCTTTACAAGGAGTCGATATCGGTGCTGCGATGGCTGATGCCGATCTGGTTCAGCCGATTCTGTATAACCTGAAAGGTCTGGAGGAGAAGAGTTGCCTGCCGTTTGCTGCAGCTGATAATGGCGGAGCTTATGTACGCAATACGGAGTACCGGTCGGATAACTATTATATGTCAAAATACAATACGACGGAATCTTGTTATCCCTATGTGTTCAGCGAGTACGACGAGTCTCCATTGAATCGTGTTGTCAAGACATTCCAGCCTGGAAGCGAATATCAGAAAAATAAGGATCATTATGTTGTTTATGACTATGGAACGAATGTTGACTCCGATCAGATATTCAACCTTTCCGTAGACAACAGCAATCGACTCGTTGTCAACGGATACTGTGGAAAAAACACTTTGAGCAAGTCGAGAATAACGAACGAGGATGGCCATATAAGTGAAGAGTTTGCCGACAGTGACGGCAATACGCTGCTTACGCGGCGTTATCTCGGGGATACGGCACGAATAGACACCTATTACGTGTACGATATAATCGGCCGTCTGCGTTGGGTCGTTTCTCCGGAGGGTAGCCGTCGCCTTCAGTCTGATGGAATTTATGGATTAACAGATTCTCTGGCGTTCCATTACTGCTATAGATATGTATATGATGCGAAGGGACGATTGGGGGCGAAGTATATTCCGGGCAGAAGTAACAAGGAAAGTTATTTTTACGATCAGTACGATCGTATTATCAGGACGATTACCTCTGATATGCAGGATCACGGCTTGTCGCTTAACCATGTCTATGATTCGTTGGGACGCCTTGTCCGGTCTTACACTTTTCAGTTGCGCGTAGGCGGACTGATGAACCGAAATACGCATGTCAGTTATTATGATAGCTACAATACTTCGACATTGGAGTTCGGTACTCATTCGTTTGTCCCGGTGGACAGCATCGTGTCTCTGTCCGATTGTTCGGTCAAACTTCGGGGTTTGATGACGCATGAACAGATTTATCCGATTTATGATCCCGAGAGCAGCGAAGAGATCGGAACCTCTCCTGCCGTAAATCGCACGTTTTATTACGACCCGCGGGGCAGGGTGGTGCAAACCATCGAAACTCGTTCCGATGGTGGTCTGCTGCGTACAAGCAACAAATATGACTATGCAGGCAACCTGCTTGCCCGGGCAGAACAGCATCAGGTGGGAGATGAAACGGCCGATATCCGTTATTTCTATTCTTACGATGCACATGGTCGTGTGATCGACGAGCGTATCTGGGTCGATGGTTCAGAGATCTCTTCCGTATCAAATGACTACGACGATATGGGACGGATTCGGTGTGTGACGTTTGATTCTCTGTCTACGCAGTACAGTTACAACATACAGGGCTGGTTGACGAAAAAACGCACGGCCGAATTGATGAATGTTTCCATCGTGCCGATCGACAGAGCTGTTATTCTTCCGGGGAGCGGGATATTCGATCCGTGGGTCAAATTTGAAACGCAATTGCGTTATTATGATGCGGTGTCTGCAACACCCTGTTATTCCGGAAACATATCCGAGATTACAGAGCGTTTGCCCAATAATCTGACTACGAGTAAGACCTATGCCTATGATGCGTTGGATCGCCTTGTCAATTCGACGTCATCCACATCCAATGTGAATAGCCCGAGAGTAGATTATTCATATAGCGAACAAGGTATTGTTTATGATCACAATGGTAATATCCTCTCTTTTGAACGGGTGAAACCGCTTCGAGAGTCGCGGGCGTATGTACGTTCTCACAACGGGAACCGGCTTGTTTCATCATCCGAAACCGTTGAGAGCCAGTCCGGTTTTCCAGGGAGCAGTACACCTTCCGATCCGGTTCTGACAACCTTTTCCTATGACAATTCCGGCAACCTGGTTGCACTTCGGGGAGAGCGGAATTTGGATTTTCGCTATAATTATCTTAACTTGCCTGAAGAAATCCATCGTGCGGATACTATGGCCATGTCGTTCAAATACTTCGCCGACGGAACGAAATATTCCGCTTTGGATGCTTCCGGTAACGGATATATGTATGTCGGGGCTGTGCGATATGCCGTACGCGACGGCGAAGCGGAGGTTGAGAGCCTGCCGTTCTCTGCCGGTCGGATTGTCAAGACGTCGAACGGCTATGAGCCGCACTATTATCTGACCGATCATTTGGGCAGTACGCGTATGATTATCGGTCCCGATGGCGAGACCGTAAATGCCACTTTCGATTATCTGGCTTATGGACTGGAGGATTCCGATTCCGATTCGCCGACCAGCACTACGGAATTCCGCTTCTCGGGCAAGGAATTGCTTTCCAATCTGAGTGATCTGGAAATTTACGACTTCGGAGCGCGTCTCTACCTTCCCCGGTATGGTATCTGGGGCGGCATCGATCCTCTGTCCGAGAAGTATTACGCTTTGGCGCCTTACGCATATTGCGCCGGCAATCCGATCAAGCATGTCGATCCCAACGGGATGAAGGTGTCGCAAGCATTAGATAAATATATTAATAACATAATGGTTGAAGCGGCAGAGATAGAACAGCGAAATAATAATCGGATTCAAGCTTTGCAGGCAAAAATTGATGCTGGCGGTCTAAGCGAAGGAGCGGTGAGAAGAACAAACAAAAGAATAGCCCGAATAGAATCTGATAATAAGGAAATTGCAGCGATGCGGGCAGAAATAGATGTTCTTCGGGAGTCAAGTCAGTTGTATGATATTGTAGAATTGAATAGGACTAAAGATTGGCATGCAGAGACAGTCTACGCGGAAAAAACAGATGCGGTTACAATACTGTTATATAGCGGCTCCTATAGTAGAAATGCCGCAGTAGCTCATGAATTGAAACATGCGTATCAGTTCGAAACATCGGAGTTTAGTTTTGGAGCATCTACATGTGATGATGGCTTTTCTATCGGTTTGTTTCATCGCGGTGGATTATATTATGACATATTCGATGAAGAGGCTGCGTTTCGCCGTGGAGCTGTTTTTGGAGGACCGGCATTGCCAGATCCAGAGATCTATGAAATCCTCAATTTAAAACCGTCCGTGCAGGGGAAAATCAACAAATACGCAATGCCGGGGATGCAGGCCAGAAAAGACATATTCAGGCTGAATGGTATAACCTATAAATAAACCGGATCATGAAAAATTTTGTCTGTATCTGTTTGGTGACATTATGTATGGTTTCGTGTGCATCCTATGTCCCTCACCACCCCGATCCCAGACGACGTTCCAGGTTGTCCCGGGAGGAGTTCTGCAACCTCGAACAGCCCAAGATGGATTTGTATACCCTAAGGTCCTGGAGTTCCGGTGGCAATTATATGGATTGTTACTATTTTTATGTTGATCGGCGAAACGGGATCTATATGCATGTCGATGACAGGTATTGTGTTGAATTCGGGCTTTGTCGAACGAGTCAGGATACGCTGTATTGCTATCCCCGATTCTATAAGGGCCGGGAAGATTCTGTGTTTGTGAGAAGTAATATTTCCCGTTTATATGCAGCCTTGAATGAGAAGGGGGGATTTGATGATTTGGATGAACTGGTTTATTTGCAAACCGAGGATAAGTTGATCTACATAGGCCCTCCGGGCCTGGGGCCCGCTTCTGATGACCTTGTTGCCGATGGTTTCGTGAAGGTGAAAATCCGTAATAAATGGAAATATATGTATCCCAGGCCCATTATGTAATGTATCCGGACCGAACGCTGTGGTCCCCCATCCGGATACACCTGTGAATTGGGATTCGATTCCCTGTGTACACTTTCAGCGCAAATGCCGTTATTGAATTTTACGACAGGAGGCCTGCGTGAGTAGGCCTCCTGTCATCTGTTTAAAAAAGGAAGAACCTCGTTCCCGATACGTGAGAAGGGAGGTGCTGTCAGTCTTGCAACATTATGAACTTTCGGGACCTGCCACAAGCGGGTCCCGTCTTTTTTTGTGGCCGTTCGCAGCCTCGTTGCCCGCAGCCGCAGCCATCCGGTTGCATTTCAGGGATTCCGGAGTTGGGCTTTCGTCCCGATTATCGATGCATCCCGTGCGGAGTTTGTAATGGGTGGAGTTTGACAGGGCCGCAGTGACCAAAGAGCGTGCTGCAGGAGCGATGGCAGGACGGGCAGGATCGAAAAAAGAATCCATACGGCGCTTCGCACGAAAAAAAAGCCTTCGGATATTGCATTTTCAAATATATTCCGTACATTTGCACCACCAAAACGGTTTGTGCCGTGATGGTACCGGAGAATCCGTAGCTCAGCAGGTAGAGCACAACACTTTTAATGTTGGGGTCCTGGGTTCGAGCCCCAGCGGGTTCACCAGAAAAGGGTTGATAATCTGTCGATTGTCAACTCTTTTTGCTTTTCTGCCCTTCCCGAATCCTCGTTTTGAACCTTAAAATACGCCCTTTCTCGGGCGCAGGGTATACATTAGGGTATACATTAAGAAGCCTGTCATCCGACTGAATATAACACGCTATATGCTGCAAAAGCGTAGTTTACAGGAGTTTCACGTCTTATAAAATTCTTATAAACATTTACTGTTAAAAGAAATTCTGCTATGAGGTCAAAAAAACGAGCCGAGAGGTATTTGCTTGCGCATTTACTCTTTTTTCTTTAAATTTGACACACGCCTATCATTCAGTTTCTTCGTATGCGTATGCTTTGAATAATCCCATACGATTTATCGATCCCGACGGAAAACGCATGGGTGAATACTACAGTTTTTTGAAGATGAAGGCCAATAAAGTAACACAAAAGACAACGTCATCTCTACGTGTACAGACTGCGACTTTATTCCTATTGGTGTAGATGCCCGGAATGGGAGACAAGACTCTCCTGCCAATATTCATCGAGCCAATCTGGACGGATCCATTCAACATAAAATCGGCACTACACAAACAATTCTAATGGGTCAACAAGCTATGGAAATATGGGGTAGAAGCAAAACCAAATTATAAATGATTATGAAAAAGTGTATATCGGTAATCCTGGCATTCTTTGTCCTTTCGGGCTTTGCTCAGTCCGCACCTGACAATAAAATACTGTATGTATTTCCAGACGATGTAGAGGTGTCCATTGATCAATATATTGAAAGTTTTCCGAATAAAAACGACCTTCAATTCATCCTTACACTGTATAAAAATGAAGATGGTACATATGAGATATACGTGAATTCATGCAGCACTGACAATAAAAACATAACTCCTTATTGGCAGCAGGTTACAAACAGATATGCTGTAATAAACAAGGGCCTGTATCCGCTGTTATTCGATTATGACTATGATTTCGGAGCACCCAAACCATCCGAGTTAGGCACATATGGCCAAAGAGAAGTGCAGGTTTTAAGAATCGCCTCGTGCAATGACGGGTTTCACCTTACGTTTTCCAAGTCGGGAATTTGCACTCAATAAGCCTTGCCTGGCTTTTTCTGAAGGACATTAAATTGACGCATTATTCTGCCCACGTACAAACACCTTTAACCCGGAATGACTCCCGCCGTGGGTCCCATGATGGACGACGGGGCTTCGCGCCGCAAATTTTTCCCCGGGATTTTGGATTGCCGAAATAAAACGATATTTTTGTATGCGCAATGCGCAAATGCGTAAACTGAACCATTAATTCTCATACCTATGTGTAGAGCCCTTATCATCGGTGCGGGTGGCGTCGGAACGGTCGTGACCCAGAAGATTGCCGCCAATCCCGTCTTCACGGACGTGATGTTGGCCAGCCGTACCAAATCCAAATGCGACGCCGTGGCGGCCGCCATCGGCGGCAACCGCGTGAAGACCGCCGAGGTCGATGCCGACAACGTGCCGGCGCTGTGCGAGCTGTTCCGCGCCTTCAAGCCCGACATCGTCGTCAACGTCGCCCTGCCGTATCAGGACCTCACGATCATGGACGCCTGCCTCGAGTGCGGCTGCAACTACCTCGACACGGCCAACTACGAGCCCCGCGACGAGGCGCACTTTGAATATTCGTGGCAGTGGGCCTATCAGGACCGCTTCAAGGCGGCGGGCCTCACGGCGATCCTCGGCTGCGGATTCGATCCGGGCGTGACGGCCATCTTCACGGCCTATGCCGCCAAGCACCACTTCGACGAGATCCATTACCTCGACATCGTGGACTGCAACGCCGGCAACCACGGCATGGCCTTCGCCACGAACTTCAACCCCGAGATCAACATCCGCGAGGTGACGCAGAAGGGCCGCTACTACGAAAACGGTCAGTGGATCGTGACCGAACCCCACGAGATTCACCGCCCGCTGCACTATCCCGGCATCGGCGAGCGCGAGTCCTACGTCATCTACCACGAGGAGCTCGAATCGCTCGTGAAGAACTATCCGACGATCAAGCGCGCCCGCTTCTGGATGACCTTCGGCAAGGAGTACCTCACGCACCTGCGCGTCATTCAGGACATCGGCATGGCCCGCATCGACCCGATCCTCTACAACGGCGTCGAGATCGTGCCGATCCAGTTCCTGAAGGCCGTGCTGCCCGATCCCAAGTCGCTGGGGGCCAACTACCACGGTCAGACCTCGATCGGCTGCCGCATCCGCGGTGTGAAGGACGGCAAGGAGCACACCTACTATATCTACAACAACTGCGACCACGAACAGGCCTACAAGGAGACCGGTACGCAGGCCGTGTCGTTCACGACGGGCGTGCCCGCGGCGCTGGGTGCCGCCATGTGGGCCAAGGGGCTGTGGCGCGGAGCCGGCGTCTTCAACGTCGAGGAGTTCGATCCCGATCCGTTCCTCGCGGAGTTGGGCGAGCAGGGGCTCCCGTGGCACGAGCTGTTCGACGTCGACATCGAGGTGTGACGTCGCTGCCGTCGGATTTCCTGCACCTCCCGGTATCCCGCCTCCGGATTCGGAGAGGGCAGCGGAGCAGGAAACTTCCGGCAGATCGTTGTCCGATATGCGGACGGTCCCACAGGGGCCGTCCGTTTTTTTGTGCCGTGCGGGGCGTAGGAAGGCCCCCTGAAGGCGGGCCGCACCCGAATTTAGGTATTTCTACTGACCGCCGGAACGGGAAAATCCGCTACCTTTATCCTCAAAAGAGAAATACTGCCCGAACATGCGATCAGAAGAGACTGTCACGCTGGCTGCCCGTTACGATGAACCGTGCGACACGCGCGCCGACTACGGGACCTTTTTCGATGAACTGCTGACCCTCGCCACCGCCGCCCCGCTGGGCCCCGCGACGGGCGAGCGGATCCGCGACTATGTGATGCCGTGGCTCGAGACCCACCCGCTCGGGTCGTTCGACCGCTACTCCGACCGCAGCTATGTGCGGAGCTACCTCGGGCGCTGCCCCCGCACGCACTGGGAGGCGCTCGTGATGAGCTGGAAGCGCGGCAATGCGACGACCATTCACGGACATCCGGCCTTTGCGGGCTACCACTTTGCCGACGGGGTGTTCCGCGTCGAGATCTTCGAGCCGGTGACCGACCGGACGGCCCGCCGCGTCGGCGAGCGGATCATCGACCGACGCGAGTGCCTCTTTGCCGTCGGGGCGCCGGGGCGTTTCGACAACCACCTGCATCGGATCACCTGTCTGAGCGAGACCGGCCACAGCCTGCATGTCTATTCGGACGATGCGCTGCAGGGTGTCACCTTCACCGAGGCGGAGTAGGGACCGGCGCCCCGCCGCAGGGCCCGGCGCGTGGCCGGGAACTCTCCGCGGCGCCTCTTTGAACGGCCGGGAGCCCTGCACGGCGTCTCTTGAGGCGGCCGGGAGCCCTCTGCCGCGGCTGCCGGAGGAGGGTAGGGCGGACCGGGTAAGTATAAATGCGTATTTATCCGAATTTCCGACGCACGCGGAACGGGATTCGCGACGAAATTGTTAATTTTGTATCCGTTTTGAATGAAAGCATCCCGATGATTGATTTCCAGACCGTACCTTCGCCGAGCTACGTGCTTGACGAGAGGCTGCTCGACGCGAATCTCGCCCTGATCGACCGCGTGCGCCGCGAGTCGGGCGCTGAGATCATCGTCGCCCTGAAGGCCTGCGCCATGTGGAGCATCTTCCCCGAACTGGCCCGCCATTCCGACGGTGCCACCGCCTCTTCGGCCGCCGAGGTACGCCTCGTGCTCGAGGAGTTCGGATGCATGGCGCACACCTACGCCCCCGTCTACACGGACCGCAACATCGAGGAGATTCTGCGCTGCAGCAACCATATCACTTTCAACTCCCTGGCGCAGTACGAGCGTTTCGCGCCGATGGCCATTCTGCGCGGCATTTCGTGCGGCCTGCGCATCAATCCCGGGTACTCGCCCGTCGAGACGGACCTCTACAACCCGTGTGTGGCCGGTTCGCGCCTCGGCGTCACGGCCGCGCAGCTGGCGGCGCACGGCGGTCTGCCCGCCGGCATCGAAGGGCTGCACTTCCACGTGCTGTGCGAATCGCGCCCCGAGCATCTGCGCCTGGCACTCGAAGCCGTCGAGCGCCACTTCGGCGAGTACCTCGACCGCGTGCAGTGGCTCAACATGGGCGGCGGCCACCTGATGACCGCCTCGTGGTACGACTGCGACGCGCTGATCGCCCTGCTGCGCGAGTTCAAGGCGCGCCATCCCCACCTGCGGCTCATTCTCGAACCGGGCAGCGCCTTCACCTGGCGCACGGGATACCTCGTCTCGACCGTGGAGGACATCGTCGAGAACGGCGGCGTGACGACGGCCATGCTCGACGTCTCGTTTGCCTGCCACATGCCCGACTGCCTCGAAATGCCCTACAAGCCCGCGATCGTCGGGGCGCACGAGCCCGCCGCGGGCGAGAAGCGCTGGCGCATGGGCGGCACGAGCTGCCTGGCCGGCGACTACTGCGGCGACTGGGCCTTCGACCACGACCTGAAGGTGGGCGAGCGCATCGTCTTCGAGGACATGATCCACTACACGATGGTCAAGACGACGATGTTCAACGGTGTGGCCCACCCCTCGATCGTCATTGCGCGCCGCGACGGCCGTATCGACCTCATCCGCGCATTCGGATACGAAGACTTCAAAAACCGCATGTCATAACCGCAAACAAATCGCAACACAAACAGAATAGATGGAAAAATTTGAACCTACCTCCTATACGCTCGAGTGCGTGGCCACGGGACGTGAATTTCCCGACGAGGGCTGGACGCTCGCCGATCCGCAGTGCAAGACGCCGTCGCTCGTGCGCGCACGCTATGCCCGCAGGCAGCTCGAAGTGAAACCCGCCGAGTGGGGCCTCTACCGCTTCTGCGACTGGATGCCCGTGCGTCGCATCCTGAAGGGGTCGTCGGCCCCCGTGACCTACCGCAGCAAGGGGCTGGCCGCACACCTCGGACTGGAGAATCTGTGGATCACCTTCAACGGCTACTATCCGGCCATCGGGGCGACGATGACGACCTGCTCGTTCAAGGAGACCGAGGCCTACACGGTCTGCGGCCGCACGGCCGAGGACGAGCAGCGCGTGCTGGTGGTTGCGTCGGCCGGCAATACGGCCCGCGCCTTCGCCAAGGTCTGCTCCGACAATAACATCAAGCTGCTGCTGTCGGTACCCTATGACAACATCGGCGCCCTGTGGTTCGAGGAGCCGCTGAATCCCTGCGTGAAGCTCATCTCGTGCGAGAAGGGCGGCGACTACTTCGATGCCATCCACCTGAGCGACATCGCCCTCAAGACGCCGGGCTTCTATGCCGAGGGCGGAGCGAAGAACATCGCGCGCCGCGACGGCATGGCCTGCACGGTGCTCTCGGCCGTGACGACGATCGGCCGCATTCCGGACTACTATTTCCAGGCCGTGGGCAGCGGCACGGGTGCCATTGCTGCCTGGGAGGCCAACATGCGCCTCATCGAGGACGGCCGTTTCGGCAGCAACACGATGAAGCTGATGGTGGCGCAGAATGCCCCGTTCGTGCCGATGTACGACGCCTGGCGCGCCGATTCGCGCAAGATGCTGCCCTATGACGACGACAAGGCGCGCCGCGACGCGGAGATTATCGACGCCAAGGTGCTCTCGAACCGCCGGCCTCCCTACGGACTGGCCGGAGGCCTCTACGACGCGCTGAAGGCCACGAACGGCGAGATGTTCGTGGCGACGAATGCCCAGGCCCGCAAGGCCCGCAAGCTCTTCAAGGAGCTGGAGGGGGTCGACATCTACTCGGCGGCGGGTGTGGCGCTGGCTTCGCTCATCAAGGCCGTGGCCGACGGCAAGGTCGAGAAGGATGCCACGGTGATGCTCAACATCACGGGCGGCGGCGAGGAGCACTTCAAGGCCGAGAAGGAGCTGTGGTACCTCCAGCCGAGCCATGTCTTCCCGCTGGAGCCCGATCCGGACGATGTGGCGGCCCGCGTGAGCGCCCTGTTCGCATAGCGGGGGCCCGATTTCCGGGGAGACGCTTGGTCTCTTCGTTGAAAGTGCTATCTTTGCAGCGGTTTGGAACGCGGCGTGCAGCCGGACGTGTTCCGAACCGCTGAATTTTTTACCTAACCCAAATTTCAAACACTATGGAACACATCCAGACAAAACGGCTCCCCGCAGGCGGGCGCTGGCGGCGCTGGGACCGCAAGGGCTGGTCGGCCTTTGCGAGCATGCACCGCTGCGTGACCATCGGGGTGCTCTGCGTCGGGATGTCGATCCTGCTGCTTGCACCGTGCGGTGCATCCGCGCAACCGGCCGACACGTCCGCCGTCATGAAGACGCTGCGCATACGTGAGGTCGGCATTTCGGGGCGACAATCCGCCCCGACGCGGACCGTGCAGATGCAAACTCCGCTTTTCGACCGGAAGGCCCAGGCCGCGGCGCCCCTCCAGACGCTGGAGGCCGCCCTGCGCCTCGCGCCGTCGGTCGATCTGCGCGAGCGCGGAAGCAAGGGCATGCAGGCCGACATCTCCATCCGGGGAGGCTCTTTCGACCAGACCATGGTCCTCCTGAACGGTATTGACTTTACGGACGCCCGCACGGGCCACCAGTCCCACTCGCTGCCCGTCGACCTCGACTGTGTGGCGGGTATCGAGCTGCTCGACGGCGTGCCGGGTGTCGGCGCCTACGCCGGGGCGGTGAACATCCGCACGGCGCCGCTGCGCCCGACCTACCTGCGTTTCGAGGGGGCGGGCGGACAGTACGGCTACGCCTATGCCAACCTCTCGGGCGCCGTGACGTCGGGCCGCCTTGCGGTGCTCGGCGCCGCGTCGTACCGCCGCAGCGACGGCTACCGCCACAATACCGATTTTGATACCTACAACGCCTATGTGCGGGCCACCTACGAGGCCGAGCATGCGGGCTTTTTCGACCTTCAGGCCGGCTACCAGAACCGTGCCTTCGGGTCGAACGGCTTTTATGCCGCCTACAACCCCGACCAGTGGGAGGCGACCTCCACGGCGCTGGCATCGCTGCGCTGGCTGAAGCGTCTGGGGCGCTTCTCGCTCACGGCTGCGGCGAGCTACCGCAAGAATTTCGACCGCTACGACTGGACGCGGGGTACGGCGCTGAACCGTCACAACACGGACAACGCGGGTGCCCGGTTCTCGGCCGACTGCGCGTGGGCGGGCGGCGTGACGACACTTGGCGGCGACTATGCCTACAACCACATCTACAGCACGAACCTCGGCGAGGAGCTGCGGCATCCCCACGGCGAGTACACCCACGCCACGGCACGCCACACGGGCAACCTCTACGTGCGGCACGCGAAGCAGTGGGCGCGTTTCGATGCGGCGCTCTCGGGCGGTGTGAGCCTGACGCCCTACGGGCGGTCGGCGCTGTGGAGCCTCTCGGCGGGCTACCGGCCCGGCGGCGGGTGGCGCGTAAGTGCCGGGGCATGGCAGTCGATGCGCCTGCCGACCTTCACGGACCTCTACTACTCGTCGCCCGCGCAGATCAACAACCTCGACCTGACGCCCGAGCGGGCCGTCACGTGCCGCGTCGGGGCCGAATACACCCGCGGCCGCTGGAGCGCCTCGCTCAACGGCTACTACCGTGCCGGGCGCGACATCATCGACTGGGTCTGGCGCGAGGAGTTGGGCAACAAGTGGCATTCGGAGCAGACGAGCAAGCTCGATACCTACGGCATCGAAGTGACGGGCGGCTATGCGGCCGCAGAGGGCTTCCTGCGCCGCGTCACGCTCTCGTATGCCTGGGTGACGACCGACCGCAACACGGACATCATCGCCAAGAGCGCCATGGACTTCCTGCGACATAAGGCATCGGCGCTCGTCGAGCTGCGCCTCTTGCGGCGCGTGACGCTCTCGCTCACGGGTACGCTCGCCGACCGCAACGGCAGCTACACGTACTATCCCGTCGTGAACGACTCGTCGGTTACGGAGACGCGCGACTTCGAGCCCTGCTTCCTGCTCGACGGACGTCTGCAGTGGGAGAAGGGCATCTGCCGGCTCTATGTCGACGCCACGAACATCACCGACTCGCGCCACTTCGACCTGGGAGGCATCCGCCTGCCGGGTCTCTGGGTGACGGGCGGCATGGTCCTGACCATCGGCAGGTGACCCGTCCCGCCTCCGGCTGCATCTCGGCCCGCCGCTTCGTGCGGCGGGCTTTCTGTTTTGTGCGTCAGACGCTTTTTTCGTTACGGTTTTTTATGTTTTGTTGCGGATTTTCGCTATATTTGAAGCAGTGAAATCCAATAACCGACCAATCCTATGGAAAAACGAATCGTAGAGTGTGTCCCCAACTTCAGTGAGGGCCGCGACAAGCATGTCATTGCGCAGATTACCGAGGCGATCGAGGCCGCCGGAGGGGTCAAGCTGCTCGACGTCGATCCGGGCGAGGCGACCAACCGCACGGTCGTGACCTTCGTCGGGTCGCCCGAGGCGGTCGTCGAGGCGGCGTTCCAGGGCGTGAAGCGCGCTGCCGAGCTGATCGACATGCGCAAGCACAAGGGGGCGCATCCCCGCATGGGCGCCACCGACGTGCTGCCGCTGATCCCCATCGCGGGCATCACGCTCGAGGAGTGCGCCGCGCTGTCGCGCAAGCTGGCCGAGCGCATCGCCGACGAACTGCACATCCCGACCTATTGCTACGAGGCGGCCGCCTTCACGCCCGAGCGGCGCAACCTGGCCGTCTGCCGTGCCGGCGAGTACGAGGCGCTGCCCGAGAAGCTGGCGCACAAGGAGTCGGCGCCCGACTTCGGGGCGCGTCCCTACGACGAGGGTGTCGCACGCACGGGTGCCACGACCGTCGGCGCGCGCGATTTCCTGATTGCCGTGAACTTCAACCTCAATACGACCTCCACGCGCCGTGCCAACGCCATTGCGTTTGACGTGCGCGAGAAGGGACGCCCCGTGCGCGAGGGCAATCCCATCACGGGCAAGATCGTGAAGGATGCCGAGGGCAATCCCGTCATGCAGCCCGGCACGCTCAAGGCCACGAAGGCCATCGGGTGGTTCATCGAGGAGTACGGCATCGCACAGGTCTCGATGAACATCACGAATATCTCCACGACGCCCCTGCACGTCGCCTTCGACGAGGTGTGCCGCAAGGCCGATGCGCGCGGTGTGCGCGTGACGGGCACAGAGATCGTGGGCCTCGTGCCGAAGCGGGCGCTGGTCGAGGCGGGCAAGTACTTCCTGCGCAAGCAGCACCGCTCGGTGGGCATCTCGGAGCAGGAGATCGTGCGCATCGCCATCAAGTCGATGGGGCTGGACGATCTGAAGCCGTTCCATCCCGAGGAGAAGGTGATCGAGTACCTGCTCGAGGCCGACGAGCGCAGAAAGCGCCTCGTCGACATGACCTGCACTGGCTTTGCCGAGGAGACGGCCAGCGAGTCGCCGGCTCCGGGCGGCGGTTCGATCTCGGCCTACATGGGTGCGCTGGGCGCGGCGCTCGGCACGATGGTGGCGAACCTCTCGTCGCACAAGGCCGGCTGGGACGACCGCTGGGAGGAGTTCTCCGACTGGGCCGAGCGGGGACAGGCGCTTCTGACCGAACTGCTGCACCTGGTCGACGAGGATACCGACGCCTTCAACCGCATCATGAACGTCTTTGCCATGCCCAAGTCGACCGACGAGGAGAAGGCGGCGCGCAGCGCGGCCCTGCAGGAGGCGACGCTCTACGCCACGCAGGTGCCGTTGCGGACGATGCGCACGGCCGTGCGCATCTTCGACGTTGTGCGCGCCATGGCGGCCGAGGGCAATCCCAATTCGGTCTCGGATGCCGGAGTCGGCGCCCTGGCGGCCCGCAGTGCGGTGCTCGGCGCGCGGCTCAACGTGAAGATCAACGCCGCGGGCCTCAAGGACCGAGCCGTGGCCGATGCCCTCGTTGCCGAGGCCGAGCAACTGGCCGCCGAGGCCGAGCGCCTCGAGAAGGAGGTCCTCACGATCGTAGAACAGAAAATCGGATAAACCATGACACGCGAAGAATTCCAGAACGATATCCGCGCGGGCATTCCCGACCGGCTGCCCGCCGCGAAACCCTATGACAGGCAGATCAACCATGCGCCCAAGCGCAAGGAGATCCTTTCGGCCGAGGAGCAGGTGCTGGCGCTGAAGAACGCCCTGCGCTACTTCCCGGCCAAGCACCACGCCGTGCTGGCGAAGGAGTTTGCCGAGGAGCTGCACCGCTACGGCCGCATCTACATGTACCGCCTGCGTCCCGACTACGAGATGTATGCGCGGCCGATCGACGAATATCCGGCCCGCTGCCGACAGGCTGCGGCCATCATGTTGATGATCCAGAACAACCTGGACAAGGCCGTGGCGCAGCATCCGCACGAGCTGATTACCTACGGCGGCAACGGCGCCGTCTTCCAGAACTGGGCGCAGTACCGCCTGACGATGAAGTACCTCTCGGAGATGACCGACCGCCAGACGCTGGTCATGTACTCGGGTCATCCGCTGGGACTCTTCCCGTCGCATCCCGACGCGCCGCGTGTCGTGGTGACCAACGGCATGGTGATCCCCAACTACTCGAAGCCCGACGACTGGGAGCGCTTCAACGCCCTCGGCGTCTCGCAGTACGGACAGATGACCGCCGGGTCGTACATGTACATCGGCCCGCAGGGCATCGTCCACGGCACGACCATCACGGTGCTCAACGCCGCACGCAAGCGCTTCACCGCGGGGCGCACCGACACGCGCGGCATGCTCTTCGTCTCGTCGGGCCTGGGCGGCATGTCGGGTGCCCAGCCCAAGGCAGGCAACATTTCGGGCGTGGTGAGCGTCATCGCCGAGATCAACCCCAAGGCGGCGCAGAAGCGCTACGACCAGGGCTGGGTCGACGAGCTGCACGACTCGCTCGACGAGCTGATTCCGCGCATCCGCCGCGCGGTGGCCGACCGGGAGATCGTCTCGCTGGCCTACGTGGGCAACATTGTCGACCTCTGGGAGCGGCTTGCCGACGAGCAGATTCCCGTGGACCTCGGCTCGGACCAGACCTCGCTGCACAATCCGTGGGCGGGCGGCTATTACCCCGTGGGGTTGAGCTACGAGGCGTCGAACAAGATGATGGCCGAGGAGCCGGCCCGCTTCCGCGAGTGCGTGCAGGAGTCGCTGCGCCGCCAGGTCGACGCCATCAACAGGCTGACGGCCCGCGGCATGTACTTCTTCGACTACGGCAACGCCTTCCTCCTGGAGGCCTCGCGCGCCGGGGCCGCGGTGATGGGCGAGGGCGGACGTTTCCGCTATCCCTCCTACGTGCAGGACATCATGGGCCCGATGTTCTTCGACTACGGCTTCGGTCCCTTCCGCTGGGTCTGCACGTCGGGCAAGCCCGAGGACCTCGAGATGACCGACCGTCTGGCCGCAGAGGTGCTGGAGGAGATCCGCAGCACGGCACCCGCGGAGATCTGCGGACAGCTCGACGACAACATCCACTGGATCCGCGAGGCGGGGCGCAACCACCTGGTCGTGGGTTCGCAGGCCCGCATCCTCTATGCCGACTGCGAGGGCCGCACGAAGATCGCGCTGGCCTTCAACCGGGCGATCGCCGACGGGCGCCTCTCGGCCCCCGTGGTGCTGGGACGCGACCACCACGACGTCTCGGGCACCGACTCGCCCTACCGCGAGACGTCGAACATCTACGACGGCTCGAACCTGACGGCCGACATGGCC
>OHFP01000203.1_pt1 | contig 36013 bp, 27 predicted proteins | sample 1567591 | NCBI WGS metagenome assembly OHFP01 (sample SAMEA3879547, study PRJEB24766) | human gut metagenome | biome: human-associated habitat; feature: feces | place: USA | collected 1985/1987 | reverse complement strand
GGTGGCTGTTTCTGGGCCGGTGGCCCGGCCGGCTTTCCGGGAGCGGGTCAGAGCTCGCTCTTGAGCAGGTCGGCCAGGGCCTTTTGGTACTGGTTTTCCAACTTGAGCCGTTTCTGCAGATTGCGGTACACGTTGTCCGCCTCCGTGTAGTATTCGATGACGGAGAGTTCGCCGTTGGCGATGGCCTTTTGGAGCGTCTGCAGGGACGAGCGCATGAGCTCCACGTCGTAGGCGGCCGCCGCGCGCTTGAGCTGCTGGAGCTCGCCGAACTTGGTGCGCAGGGCGCTTTCGGCCTGGACGCGCGCCTCCTCCTGTTGGAGCTGCGCCTCGGCCAGTCGCTGGCGCGCCACTTTCACCTTGTCGCGGGTGGAGAAGAGGGGGATGGTGGCGCCGATGAGCAGGCCGTGGCTCGCTTCAGACTGGTCCGTGTTGCGCCGATAGCCCAACTCCAGCTTCGGAATCCATCCCTGGCGGTTCACCTTCACCTCCTGCCGCGAGGCACTGACGGCGGCCTCGGCGGCCTGGAGCGCGGCGTCGTTGCGCAGCAGGTAGTCCCGCATGGCATTCAGGTCCGCCTCGGCCGCACTGGCCGGGTAGTCCTGGCCGCTAAAGGCGACCGGCTCGCCGCCGTTCAGCGCCTGCAGGCCCTCTAAGGCCGTCGCGCGGGCCATATCGTTCTGGGCCATTTCGGTACGGATGGCCATGTGGTCCATCTTGATTTTGTTCAGGTCGATAAGGGTGGCGTCGCCCTGGGCCAGCCGCTTTTCGTAGAGGGCCTGGAGCTCGTCGGCGTTCTTCTGCCGCTCGGCGAGCAGGGCCTTTTCCCGGTTCAGGTAAATCAGGTCCAGGCAAAACTGCTTGGCGGCGAGCAGCACGTCGCGGCGGGCCGATTCGTACTGCCAGTCGGTGACCGTTTCCTGCAAGCGGGTGTACCGGTTGCGGGCGGCATAGAGTGTCGGGAAGTCGAAGCCCTGCGACACGACCAACTCTGAGCTGGCCATGCCCTTTACGTTGCGTTGAAAGAAGGGGCTGTATTCGACCGTCGGGTCCTCCAGGCGGTTTTGCGCCTGTACTTCCTGCATCGTCGCCTCGTTGCCCTTCTTCAGGGCCTGCAGGCTTTTGTTGTTGTGCTCTATGGCCAGCAGCAGGCTGTCGAGGGACTGCGCCGCGCCCTTGAGGGGCAGCAGCAGGAGCAATAGGAGCCAGAAAAAGTGTTTCATGCTTCGGTAGTCTGAGATGAGGAGAATTGTTTGTTGTTACGGTGCATCCATTCGTAGACAATAGGGATGATGAACGCGTTGAGAAAAGTCGACGTCAGCAGGCCGCCGAGAATGACCTTGGCCATAGGGCTTTGGATTTCGTTGCCCGGCTCGTCGCCGCGTAGGGCCAGCGGAATGAGTGCCAGGGCCGACGAGAGCGCTGTCATGAGTATCGGGTTGAGGCGGTCGAGTGAGCCGTTGACCACGCTGTCGCGGACCGTGAGGCGTCCGCCTTCGCGCAGCAGGTTGTAGCGGTTGATGAGCAGAATGCCGTTACGCGTGGCGATGCCGAAGAGTGAGATGAAGCCGATGATGGCCGGGATGCTCAGCTCGCCCGTAGTCAGCCAGATGGCAAACACACCGCCGATGAGCGCGAGGGGAAGGTTGAGCAGGACGACGCCACTCTCCAGCGCGTGGCGGAACTGCATGTAGAGCAGCAGGAATATGACGACGATGCTCAGGAGAGAGGTCAGCAGCAGGGTGCGGCTGGCGCTTTGTTCGCTCTCAAACTGTCCGCCGTATTCAATATGGTATCCCTCCGGGAGCGTTATCTCGCTTTCGATGCGGTCCTGGATGTCGTTGACCACGCTACGCAGGTCGCGCCCGCTGGTATTGGCCGAAATCACAATCTTGCGCATCACGTTTTCGCGGTTAATCGTGTTCGGTCCGGTAGTAGAGATGAGGTCCGCCACGTCAGACAAAGGAACTTTCCGGCCGTCGGGCGCGTCGATCATCAAGTCTTTCACGTGTTCCAGCGAGCCGCGGTCTGCCTCGTCAGCGCGGACCACGAGGTTGAAGCTCTTGCCCTCTTCGTAGACTTGCGAGACTGTTTCGCCCGCCATGCAGACGGAGAGCATCTCGCTGAATTGCGGCAGCGAGATGCCGTATTTGGCCAGAATTTCGCGCTTGGGCACGATTTTCAGTTCCGGACGCTCCACTTGCTGCTCTACGTTCAGGTCCGCGATGCCGTCGACGGTGTGGATGGCTTCCTTAATCCGGTTGCCCAGGGCATACATCTTGTTCAGGTCGTCCCCGAAGAGCTTGATGGCGATACTGGCCTGCGTGCCGCTGAGCATGGCGTCGATGCGGTGGCTGATAGGCTGACCGATTTCGATGTTAGCCCCCGTTATGGCCGAGAGCTTGTGGCGCACCTCGTCGAGCAGTTCGGCGTGCGAGCGGTCCTTGAGCTCGAAGGGCGCCTCTATTTCCGAGACGTTGACGCCCAGGGCGTGCTCGTCGAGTTCGGCGCGGCCCGTCTTGCGCGCTACGGTCTTGATTTCCGGGATGGAAAGCAGCAACTCTTCCGCCTGGCGCCCTATCTTGTCGGACTCTTCCAGCGAAATGCCCGGCAGGGAGCTGACGTTGATGGTAAAGGAGCCTTCGTTGAAGGGCGGGAGGAAGCTGTGGCCCAACGTGAAGAAGAGGCCCAGGGCTACGCAGAAGAGGGCGACCGTAGCTCCCACGACGGAGCGCTTGTGGTCGAGGGCCCACGTCAAGGCTTTCCGGTAGTGCTGCTTCAGCCAGACGGCGAGGAAGGCCTCTTTCGGCAGCCCGTTGCCTCGGGTCTTGCCTCCCAGCAGGTAGCTGCAGAGCACCGGCGTCAGGGTCAGCGCCACCACGGTCGAGGCGAAGAGCGCCACGATAAAGGCAATGCCGAGCGGCACGAGCATGCGGCCCTCCATGCCACTAAGGAAGAAGAGCGGCAGAAAGCTGACGATGATGATGAGCGTAGAGTTGAGGATGGGCATGCGTACTTCCCGCGAAGCGTTGAACACGACTTTGAGTACCGGCAAGCGTTCGCCGGGCGGCAGCATGCGGTTCTCGCGCAGATGCTTCCAGACGTTCTCGACGTCGACAATAGCGTCGTCGACCAGGGAGCCTATCGCAATGGCCATGCCGCCCAGGCTCATGGTGTTGATGGTAAAGCCCATGTAGTGGAGCACAAGCAGGGAGACGAGCAGCGATAGCGGGAGCGTGATGAGCGATATGACCGTCGTGCGGAAGTTGGCCAGGAAAAGGAAGAGGACTATGACGACGAACACCGCGCCCTCGTAGAGCGATTTCTGCACGTTGTGGATGGAGTTCTCGATGAAGTGCGATTGCCGGAAGGTGTCGGTCGAGATGTGCACGTCGGCGGGCAGGTTCTTCTGGACGTCGGCCAGCACCTGCTCCAAGCGTTCCGTGAGCTCGATGGTGCCGGTGTTGGGCTGCTTGGTTACGGTGAGCAGCACGGCGGGCTTTCCCTTTTCCGAGGCCACGCCGAGCTTGGGCTGCTGGGCGCCGATTTTCACGTCGGCGATGTCTTCCAGCGTGACGGGGGCGCCGCCCACGTTCTTCACCACGGCGCGGGCCATCTGCTTCACCTGATCCGACGACACCACGCCACGGACAATGTATTCGTTGCCGTACTCGTAGATGACACCGCCGTACGTGTTCTGGTTCATGCCCCGGGTGGCCGCCATCACGTCGTTAAGCGTCACGCCGTAGTGCTTCATCTTTCCGGGATGGATCAGTATCTGGTATTCCTTGATGTCGCCGCCCAGTACCGACACTTGGGCAACTCCGCCCGTCGAGAGCAGGCGCGGCCGGATGGTCCAGTCGGCCAGCGTGCGCAGGTCGAGCATCGACGTGCTGTCCGCCGTGAGGCCTACGATGAGCAACTCGCCCAGGATGGACGACTGCGGGCCCAGCGTGGGCTGCCCTACGCCTTCGGGCAACGACTCGGCGGCTGCGGACAGCTTCTCCGAGACGATTTGCCGCGCCAGGTAGATGTCTGTCCCCCAGTCGAATTCCACCCAGACGACGGAGAATCCCGTTGTGGACGAGGACCGGACGCGGCGGACGCCCGTGGCGCCGTTGACGGCCGTCTCTATGGGGAATGTCACGAGTTGCTCCACTTCTTCGGCCGCCATGCCGCCTGCTTCGGTCATGACAACGACGGTGGGCGCGTTGAGGTCGGGGAAGACGTCGACCTCGGTGTGGAAGGCCGTGTAGGTGCCTCCCACGATGAGCAGCACGGCGGCCAGCAGGATGAGCAATCGGTTGTGGAGCGAGAAACGTATGATCTTGTTCAACATGGTCTGTTCGTTTTAGTGCTGGTGTTCATGCGGTGGAATGACGTTGCGGGCGGCTGCGAGCTTGATGTGCATCACGTTCTCGACGGCTACGGTCTCGCCCGCCTTCAGGCCGCGGCGTATCTCGACGCGCTGTCCGTCCGTGTCGCCCAGCGTCACTTCGCGTTTCTGGTAAATGTTCGGCTCGTGCTCCACGTAGACGAAGTAGACACCCTGCTCCTCCGTCAGCGCCGTGCGCGGCACGCTGAGGACATCCTGCCGCTCGTCCGTCAGCAGATAAACCTCGACGTAGGCGCCCGGAACGAGGTCGCCGCGGTTGTCGAACTCGAACGTCACGGGGACGTAGGGCGCCGTGTCGCTGGCCGTACGGCCGTAGGCCATGAGGCGCCCGTGGAGTTCCTGCATGTCGTAGGTGCGGTCGTCGTACGACGTTGTGAAGCGCGCCGAACCGATGCGTCCCAGCGACGCGTAGTAGCGCTCCGGCACGTCGGCCCGCAGGTAGAGGCGCCGCTGCTGGGTGAGCGTCATCAGGGGCTGGCCCGCCGTCACGTAGTCGCCTTCCTTGACGAGGCAGGCCTTGACGTAGCCGCTCATCGAAGCGCGCACGGCGATGCCGCCCCGGCCGCGGTCGGCGGCCAGCGCCTCGTAGGCGATGCGGGCCGTCTCGTAGTTGGCCTGCAGGGTAGTGAAATCTTTCTGGGAGATAATCTGCTCCTTCACCAGGCCTTTGGCCCGTTCGTATTCCGCTTGTGCGGCCACGTAGGCCACACGGGCCTTTTCCACGGGGTCACCGTCCTGCATGCGGTCCGTAGCGATAGTGAACACGGTGCTGCCCTGGCGCACGGCGGAGCCTTCCGTGAAGCGGCCGGCAAAGCTGACGATGCCCGCTACGTTAGCCACGAGCGTCGCTTCGTCGCCCGTAGCGGTCAGTATCTGTCCGCTGGTGGCGATGACGTTATGGAACGGTCCGGGCTGGACGGTGGCCGTCCGGATGCCGGCTGTGCGGGCGTGAGCGCTGTTCAGGACAATTTCGCCTTCGTGTCCGGCCGCTTCGTCCGCCTCCTGGGCGGGAGCGCCGGCCTCGGCGGTTGCGTTTCCGTCCGGCTGGTTCTGGCAGGAGCAGAGCAGGAGAAGCAGCGCCGCTCCCGCAGTCAGAAAGTTTCTTTTCATGAGTCAGTAAGTTTTTGATAAGGTTTCAGAATCGGTGGGTCAGACCGTTTCGGAGTGCAAATTTATAAAGAAGGTCTTGCAACCTGTATGCAAACTGTCGGGCCCGGCCGGCGAGGCCCGGAAAGGGGAAAAGAAAAGCGCGGACTTGCTCCTTTTCCCGGCATGTCGTATCTTTGTCTGACCAAAAACTATTTCTGAAATGAAGATCTTTATCGTTGTGCCGTGCTTCAACGAGGAAGCGGTCCTGCAGGAAACGACGGTGCGCCTGCTGGCCGCGGTCCGCAGCACGGAATATGCTTCGCGTACGCACTTGCTTTACGTGGACGACGGCAGCAGCGACGGCACGTGGCCGCTCATTGAGGAACTGAGTGCCCGCCACCCGGAGGTGTGCGGGCTGAAACTGGCACACAACGTGGGGCACCAGAACGCCTTGTGGGCCGGACTGGAGTGGGCGTCGCAGCGCGCCGACGCCGTGCTCTCCATCGACGCGGACTTGCAGGACGACGTAGCCGTCATTCCCGAGATGCTGGACCGCTTTGCCGCGGGGTGCGACATCGTTTACGGCGTCCGTCGCAGCCGCGCCACGGACACGGCATTCAAGCGCTGGTCCGCCCAGCTCTTTTACAAGCTGATGAGGGCCATGGGCGCCGACGTCGTTTACAATCACGCCGACTTCAGGCTGATGAGCCGCCGGGCCGTGCTGGCGCTGATGGATTACCCGGAGCGTAACCTCTTCCTGAGGGGCATGGTGCGGCTGCTGGGGTTCCGGCAGTCGGAGGTCTATTATGACCGCCACGAGCGCTTTGCCGGCGAATCGAAGTACCCGTTCCGCAAAATGCTGGCCTTTGCGCTCGACGGCATCACCTCTTTCTCGGTCCGCCCCCTGCGTTGGATTCTGGGCCTGGGCCTCGTTTTTATTCTCGTGGCCTTGGGCGTCATCCTCTACGCCCTGGTGGCCTACACCGGCGGCCGGGCCCTGCCGGGCTGGACCTCTATCCTGGTGAGCCTGTGGTTTATCGGCGGGGCCATCCTGACGGCACTGGGCATCATCGGCGAGTATGTGGGCAAGGTGTACAGCGAGGTGAAGCGCCGCCCGCGCTACACGGTGGAGCAAGTCATCGGGAAGGAATAAACGCGTCGCCGTGGCCGCAACCTGCGGCGACGTTGGCCCGCGCTACGGGGCCTAGCCTGGTTTTTACGGGGCTAGGCCCCGTAATTTCTGGGCTAAGCCCCGTGTTTCGCGAAAGTAGCGCCGGGCGTTGCCCGACTGCGGCGGCCGCTGCTGCCCCCGGGCCGCGGGCCGGAAAGCAACGCGCCCCGCACCGGCTCTCGGGAGCGGGTGCGGGGCGCAGGGGGAAGCGTGAGCCGCGACGTATCGGCGTCAGGGCGTCAGGCGTTTCTGTTCGTCGGACTGGGGTTGGCGGCGCTTCATCAGGTAGAGGGTCCAGAATTCCTGTAAGGCGTAGACCACGAAGCCGCAGCCGATGACGATGATGGGCAGGCCGGCTATCTCCTCCTTATGCGAGCTGATGAAGATGAACAGGCCCGCGGCCAGCACGAGCGTGGGGATGAGGTAGAGCCACCCGCTGATGCGGATGTGCAACCGGTGCATGTCCCACAGCGTGTAGTACTGCATGGCGGAACCCAGGACAAGGACGGCGGCCAGCAGGTACATGAAGGCCTCGATGAAGAGCTCGGGGAAGATGAGCAGGACAAGGCCGAAGAGAATGCTGCCCGCGCCGACAATGGGATAGAGCATGACCTGACGGCTCTCGGGGTCGCGGCGAAAGTAACTGACAATGGAGACGCACCCCGGGATGATGAACAGCACGCCGCTGGCCATGACCATCCACTGCGTAATCCGGGTGGAGAAGGCTATGAGCACAATGCCCAGGGCGAGTATGCACAGGGCGCGGATGAGTACGTTGCGAAATAGTTTCTTCATAGCGCGTAGTTTGATGTGAATGATTCTCTTGCCACGAAGTTAGGGATAAAAAACGGAATGCGGGCGCCTCCGGCCGGTTTTTATTTTCCGGGCCGCCCGATGGAGAAGTAGGCAAAGCCGGCCTGGGCCATGTCGTGCGGGTCGTAGATGTTGCGCCCGTCGAATACGGCCGGCTGGCGCATGGAGCGGCGCACCACCTCCCAGGAGGGCAGGCGGAACTGCTTCCACTCCGTGAGGAGAAGCAGCGCGTCGGCCTCGAGGACGGCGTCGTACATGTCGCGGGCGTAGGTGACGGCCTCGCCCAGGCGTCTGCGGCATTCGGGCATGGCCACGGGGTCGAACACGCGCACGGTGCAGCCCGCTTGCAGCAGGCGGTCGATGGTGACGAGCGAGGTGGCTTCGCGCATGTCGTCCGTCTCGGCCTTGAAGGCCAGACCCCAAAGGGCGATGGTCTTTCCCCTCAGGTCGTTGTGATAGTATGCCGAGAGCTTGTCGAAGAGGACAGACTTCTGGCGTTCGTTCACTTCCTCCACGGCGCGCAGCACTCGCATGGTGTAGCCGTTCTGCTCGGCCGTCTTGATGAGGGCCTTGACGTCTTTCGGGAAGCACGAGCCGCCGTATCCGCAGCCCGGGTAGAGAAACTTCGAGCCTATGCGCGAGTCGCTGCCGATGCCTTTGCGCACCATGTTGACGTCGGCGCCGACCAGCTCGCACAGGTTGGCGATGTCGTTCATGAAGGAGATGCGCGTGGCCAACATGGAGTTGGCGGCGTACTTTATCATCTCTGCCGACGGGATGTCCGTGAAGATGACACGGAAATTATTGAGCATGAACGGGGCATATAGCCGCGTCATCAGGTCGCGGGCACGCTGGCTCTCCACCCCTACGACGACGCGGTCGGGCGACATGAAGTCTTTCACGGCCGCCCCTTCCTTGAGAAACTCCGGGTTGGAAGCGACGTCGAACTCCAGGTCGAGGCCGCGGCGGTCCAGTTCCTCGCGGATGGCGGCCTTGACCTTGCGCGCGGTGCCTACGGGCACGGTGCTCTTGGTGACGACCACGAGATAGTGCGTCATGGCCGCTCCGACCTCGTGCGCCACGTTGAGGACGTAGCTCAGGTCGGCGCTGCCGTCCTCGTCGGGCGGCGTCCCCACGGCGCAGAACACGGCCTCGGCCTCGTCGAGACACGACGTCAGTTCGGTAGTGAAGTGCAGACGGCCCTCGCGGACGTTGCGCGTGACCATTTCCTCAAGGCCGGGCTCATAGATGGGGATGATGCCCTGCTTCAGCTGGTTGATTTTTTCCTGGTTGATGTCGACACAGGTCACTTCGACGCCCATCTCGGCAAAGCAGGCACCGGAGACGAGGCCTACGTATCCCGTTCCGACGATAGATATTTTCATGGCGAGTAGTAGGGAAAAGGGTAAGTAATAAAAAAGAGACGGGAGGAAGTCCTGTCTCTGTTACATTTTGCTTTATGGCCGGACGCGGAAACGGCGTGAGGCTTACTGCTGGGCGGGAGTGCCGGCGCCCTGTCCCGTAGCGGCTGCGCCTGCTCCCTGGGGCACGCTCTGCGGTTGCGTGGTCTTGATGTCGTCCGTTACGCTCTCCTGCTGTTGGGAGGGGAGGGAAAATACGGAGCATACGCTGAAGACAACCAGTAAGGCAGCCAGAGTCCACGTGGCCTTCTCGATGAAGTCCGTAGTCTTACGCACGCCCATAATCTGATTAGACGAGGCGAAACTGGAGGCCAATCCGCCGCCCTTGGATTCCTGGATCAGAACGATGAAAGCCAGGAGAACGGCTACGATGACGGCCAGAATTACGAATAAACTATACATTGCTTTTATTTTGATTATTGATGATCAGTTTTTGCAAGAAACGGATTTGGTCTGCAAAGTAACGATTTTTTTTCGGATAATCCAAGCTAAGTTTGCGGATAATTTCCAGCGCCTTCTCGTAACGGCCCTGGCGCACGTAGATTTTGGCCAGGGTTTCGGTGAAGTAGTCTTCGTCCGAGCCCGTGCCGGCCGCTTCGTCGGCCACCTCGGGGACGTACTCGGGCGTTTCTTGCAGGACGATGCGTTCCGGTTTGTTTTCGATGAAGCCGTTGATGAGGTCGTCGTTTCGCCGGGTCCGGACGTCGGCGGCCGGTTGCGGCTCCGTCTCCGGCTCGAGGTCGTCCATCTGCAAGAGGTAGGCCACGTAGTCCTGCGTAGCGTCGGCCACGGTGAGCTTACGCCGCGGGGCCCCCGTCTCCTCGGCCGTGCCGCTGGTACGGAGAAACTCGTCGATGAGCGACTGCGTGCGGTCGGCCGCACTCTGCGGGGCGGCAGAAGGCGTGCGCGCCGGCTTTTCGGGCCGAAGCTCGTAGTGCCGGCTCTCTACCATTTGGAACAGCACCCTACGGTCGGGCATGAGCAGGGCGGCCCGCTTCAGCTCTTCGCCAAACGTGGAGTCGTGTAGCAGAAAGAGATTTTGCAGCAGGAGCAGTCGCGCCGCTTGGAAATAAGGGTAACGCGCCACGAGGTCTCGAAGTTCGTAGAGCGTGTCCTTGTCGAGGCGTTCCGGATGTCCGATGAGTTCAGCTGTGGTAAGTGGCATAAATGTCTGTTCGTAGGGGTGGGGTAGCGGGGCGGCATGCGGCAGCCCGGTGCCGCGGGCAGCCGGGTGGCCGGATTACCAGTCGGCCACTGTCGCGTTGAAAATCTGGTCCGTGATGTCTTGGATCATTTCGTCGACCAGGTCCTCCTGGACCGCCGACAGTTGCATCGTGGCGTCGTACTGGGACGTGGCGGAGAACTGCCGTTCCCAGCTCTCGTTGGTCTTGTTGTTGCTGAAACGGATGTTCACCGTCATCTTCAGCTGTACTTGCGAGGAAAGACCGTCCGAGGAGATGCTTTTATTGTATTGGTCGTAGCCGGTGATTTCCCCGGCTATCTGCAGGTCGCCGCCTCGCTTTACAAGTTGCAGCCTTGTCTGGCTGGCGTAGCGGTCTTGCAGTTCGTTGTTGAACATAGCCTCCATCGGTGCCCAGCCATAGGGAGCGCGGTTGGCAATTTTGTCTATCTGTATGGTCTTAATGAGGTCGTAGTTGATGGACGTGCCGGTGAATTTGTAGCTGACGGTACAGGCCGCCAGCACCAGGCAGAGGAGCCCGCTGGCAACGAGTGAGCCGCGGCGCCGCAGGGCGCGTGTCAGTTTATCCCAAGTCATATTCCTTTATTTTCCGGTAGAGGGTGCGTTCCGATATGCCCAGCTGTTCGGCCGTCTGTCGCCGGTTGCCGTTGTTGCGGATCAGCGCCTTGCGCACGACGTCTTTTTTCAGCTCCTCGAGTGAGGGGGGAGGCGTGGCCGGTCCGTTGGCCGGGACGTCGTTGGCCTTTACTTCTTCCACCTCCTGGACTTGCGGCACCTCCTCGGGGACGATGTGCTCCGCCTTGAAAGCGACGGACGGGTCCTTCCAGAGGGAGAGCAGCTTGCTTTCGCTGATTTCGCCGGACGGTTCCTTCTCCTGCTGCCGGGCACACACGATGCGCTTCAACTCGCTCACGTCGCGGCGCAGGTCAAAGAGGATTTGGTAGAGTATTTCCCGCTCGTTCTCGAAGCTGTTTTCGCGCTTCACGTCGTCTACGGCGATGATCTGGTCGTGGCGTTTGGGCTCGGGCAGGTAGCGCCGGAGTATCTCGGGCGTGATGACGCGCGCCTCGGACGTGACGGACATGTTTTCCGCTACGTTCTTGAGCTGGCGCACGTTGCCGGGCCAGGAGTAGGCCACGAGGATGCGGCTGGCTTCGTCGTCCAGCCGGATGGGCGGCATTTTGTATTTTTCGCTCATCTCCAGGGCAAACTTGCGGAAGAGGAGCAGGACGTCGTCGCCCCGTTCGCGCAGGGCAGGGACGGAGATGGAGACGGAATTGAGTCGGTAATAGAGGTCCTCGCGAAACTTGCCCTCACCAATGGCCTTTTCCATGTTGACATTTGTCGCGGCGACGATGCGCACGTCCGTCTTGTGGATTTCGCTGGCCCCGACGGGGATGTACTCGCCCGTCTCGAGCACGCGCAGAAGCCGGGCTTGCGTAGGAGCGGGCAGTTCGCCCACCTCGTCGAGAAAGAGCGTCCCGCCGTTGGCCACGGCGAAGTAGCCCTCGCGCCGCTCCACGGCGCCCGTGAAGGCGCCCTTCTCGTGACCGAAAAGCTCGGAGTCGATGGTCCCTTCGGGGATGGCGCCGCAGTTCACGGCGAAGTATTTCTTGTTCTTACGCAAGCTGTGGTCGTGGATAATACGGGGAAATACTTCTTTACCCACACCGTTTTCGCCGGTTACGAGAACCGAGAGGTCGACAGGGGCAATTTTTAACGCAATATCCAGTGCGCGGTCCAGCGCTTCGCAGTTGCCCACGATGCCGTAGCGAAGTTTGATGCGTTGTAAATTTGAAGAATCCATGAGTACTCCACTAATGAGAATTACCGGCAAAGTTACGGATAAAATGCGAAAAAAGGCCCACGAGCCTTAAAATAGTTGCGCCCCTGTCCCGGCGGCCGGCTCTGGTGCCCGGCTGCGGACTTCCTCCCGCAGTTGCCGCGCGCACGGGGCTAGGGCCAGTTTTTACGGGGCTAGGGCCAGTTTTTACGGGGCTAAGGCCAGTTCGCACGGGGCTAGGCCCCGTAATCGCCGGGAGTAAGCGCGTCGCTTCCGGCCTTCGGCGGAGCGGCGGGGCAATAGGCGGTCTTCGCCTCGGGCCTCTCGCTGCAAGGGCTTGCCCGGTCCGGGCGGACAAGAAAAAACCTGCGAACGTTGCGTTCACAGGTTTCAATTCTCTCTTAATGTTCGCGCCAGGCGCGATTAAGCCGGAGGGACGAAGCCCTCGTCGTCGGCTATTCAAGCTACGCTATCAGCGGCAGCTGCTTCAGTAGCCGTAGAGTCAGCAGCAGCGTTCAGAGAGTCACCGCTCAAGCTATCGGTAGCAGGAGCTTCAACCATCTGAGAATCTACGCTAGCAGAGTCAGCGTTAGCACCAGCCTTCTCGCTGTTACCGCAAGAAGCGAAAGAAATAGCAGCCATAGCTACGAACATGAAAACTAACTTTTTCATTTTGTCTTTTAGCTTTTAGTTAAACAATCAATTGCTTTATTAAAACGGTGCAAAGGTACGGACTTTTTTATTCCCTGCAAATATTTCCTCTTTTTTTTTCTGTATTTGCTGGGATTTTAACACTGCGTACGCTTATTAGCTTGATAATCAGGAATAGAAAGAAATTTGTTTTTCACATAATCGGCCAATTCTCCCGAATATCGTAACTTTGCCGCGGCTTAGACGGCGGAAAAATGCACACTATGGGCGTCGATGTGGCGTCTGTTGCTGACAGCGGGCGGCGATTTGTCCGCTTTCTTGTCCGCCGCGCCGCAGCTCTTTCCTAAAAGCGAGATGACAGATACACCTATATTATATAATATGCGTGCGGCCTACTTGACGCTGGGCTGCAAGTTGAATTTTGCCGAAACGGCTTCGCTGCAGGACGCCCTGGCCCGCGAGGGCGTAAGGCCTGTGCACGAAGGCGAGCGGGCAGACCTCTGCGTGATTAATACCTGTTCCGTGACCGACGTGGCCGACCGGAAGTGCCGCCAGGCTATTCGCCGCATGGTGCGCGAGCATCCCGGCGCGTTCGTGGTCGTGATGGGTTGCTACGCCCAGTTGCACCCCGACTTGCTGGCCGGTCTCGATGGCGTGGACCTGGTGCTCGGCATGGAGCAGAAGAGGGACGTGTTGAAGTATGTCCGGGAGCGCCTGGCCGGGCGTAGTGCCCAGGCCCTGTCGCCGGGGAGCAGTTGCCACGAGGCGATAGCCGTGCCCACCCGGGAGATTCGCACCTTTGCGCCCTCCTGTTCGCGGGGCGACCGCACCCGTTACTTTCTGAAGGTGCAGGATGGGTGCAACTATTATTGTACGTATTGTACCATCCCCATGGCGCGCGGCCGCTCGCGCAACGGTTCCGTGGCCTCGCTCGTGGCTCAGGCGGAGGAGGTGGCCCGGGCCGGCGGGCGGGAAATCGTATTGACGGGCGTCAACATCGGCGACTTCGGTCGCTCCACCGGCGAAACGTTTCTCGACCTCGTGCGGGCGTTGGACCAGGTCGAGGGCATCGAGCGTTTCCGCATATCGAGCATCGAGCCCGACCTGTTGACCGACGAAGTGATAGACTTCTGCGCGACGTCGCGTGCTTTCATGCCCCACTTCCATATCCCCCTGCAGAGCGGGAGCGACGAGGTGTTGCGCCTGATGCACCGCCATTACGACACGGCCCTGTTCGCGCAGAAAGTGGAACGCGTCTGCCGTGCCATGCCCGACGCTTTCATCGGCGTCGACGTCATTGTGGGGATGCGCGGAGAGCGGGAGGAACTTTTTGAAGCGTCCTATCGTTTTATCGAAAGTTTGCCCGTGGCGCAGCTCCATGTCTTCAGCTATTCGGAGCGTCCCGGAACGAAGGCACTCCTTATTCCCTACGTGGTCGACCCTGAGACGCGCCACGCCCGCAGTCAGCGCCTCATTGCGCTCTCCGAGCAGAAGCGCAAGGCTTTCTATGCCCGCTATCAGGGCCAGGTGCGGCCTGTCCTCTGGGAGCATGCCAAACCGGGCCAGCCCTTCCACGGATTTACGGACAACTATATTCGTGTGACCTTGCCCGAGGGCGGACAGGTGGCGGACAACGACATCGCCCCTGTCCGTCTGGGAGACTTCGCGCCGGACGGCGAGAGCCTCGTCGGCAGCCTGGCCTGAGCGCGACGGACCGAGGCAAGTCGCGCATGAAAATTTGAAATATGAAAAAATCCATAGCAATAGTCATTCTGAACTGGAACGGCGTAGACCTGATGCGTCGCTTCCTGCCTTCCGTGGTTACGAATTCTTCAGACCGGGCCGAGGTCATTGTGGCCGACAACGGTTCCACGGACGACTCGTGCGAGATGCTCGGGCGCGAGTTCCCCACGGTGCGCCTCATCCGCCTGCCCGAGAACTACGGATTCGCCGAAGGCTACAACCGAGCCCTGGCTCAGGTGGACGCCCCCTATTTCCTCTTGCTCAATTCGGACGTGGAGGTGCCGGCCGGCTGGCTCGAGCCGCTCCTCGACTACATGGAAGCACATCCCGAAGTGGCGGCCTGTCAGCCCAAAATGTTGAGCTACGCCGAGCGCGACCGTTTCGAGTACGCCGGTGCGGCCGGCGGCTACTTGGACCGCTACGGCTATCCCTTCTGCCGGGGCCGGGTGTTCGACACGGTGGAGCGCGACGAAGGGCAATACGACGACGTAGCCCCGGTGCTGTGGGCGTCGGGCGCCGCACTGATGGTGCGGCGACAGGACTGGGTCTCGGCGGGCGGGCTCGACGGCCGCTTCTTTGCTCACATGGAGGAAATTGACTTTTGCTGGCGGCTGCGCAGCCGCGGGCGTAGTATCGTGTGCGTGCCGGCCAGTCGCGTTTACCACGTGGGTGGGGCCTCGTTGGCCCAGGGCAACCCGCGCAAAACGTTCCTGAACTTCCGCAACAATCTGCTGATGCTCTACAAGAATCTGCCGGTACGGGAGTTGCGCCCGGTTCTAAGGGTCAGGCGCTGGCTCGACTATGTGGCGGCGGCGAAGTTCCTGCTGACGGGCGACGCGGCCAATGCGCGGGCCGTCTTCCGGGCGCGCCGCGAGTTCAGGCGCCTGCTGCCGGACTTCCGGCCGCAGCGCGAGGAAAATTTGCGCCGGGCCACGACGGACGTCCTCCCGGAGCGGGTGGGCTACTCGTTGCTGGTGGCTTATTATCTGAAAAGGAAAAAACTGTACAGCCGGCTGCGCGCCTGAGCTGCCGGCGACCGGTGGCGGCAGCCTAATGAAGACCAACGCATGGAAACAGCAAAAACTTCTGGCGCCCGGGCGGCGCTCTATCTCATCCCGACGACGTTGGGCGACACGTCGTTGGAGCGCGTCCTTCCCCCTTACAACAAGGAAGTGATTCTGGGCTTGAAGCATTTCATCGTAGAGGAGGTGCGGACGGCCCGCCGCTTCCTGAAACAGGTGGATAGGAACATCGACATTGACGCACTGACCTTTTATCCGATGGGTAAACATGCCGACGCGGCCTTGTTTTCCCGCTATCTGGACCCGTTGCGCCGCGGCGAGTCGGTCGGGGTCATCAGCGAGGCCGGCTGTCCCGCTGTGGCCGACCCCGGGGCCGACGTCGTCGCCATTGCCCAGCGCGAGGGGCTGCGCGTAGTGCCGCTGGTCGGGCCTTCTTCCATCCTTCTGGCCGTCATGGCCTCGGGCTTCAACGGACAGAGCTTCGCCTTCCACGGCTACCTGCCCATCGACGCCGGTGCGCGGACGCGCCGGCTGAAGCAGTTGGAGGCGCGGGCCCGCGAGGAGCACCAGACGCAGCTCTTTATCGAGACGCCCTATCGCAATGCGAAGCTGTTTGCGGACATTTGCGCAGCCTGCGCGCCGCGTACCCGGCTCTGCGTTGCGGCCGGGCTGACGACGGAGCGCGAGTGGATCTGTACCCGCACGGTCGGTGCGTGGAAAAACAGCGGGCTGCCCGACTTGAACAAGGTGCCCGCCATTTTCCTGATTTACTGAAGTCCGACCTCCCGAAATACGAAGGAGCAGGAGCCCGTCCGGGCTTCCTGCTCCTTTTCGTTGCGCTGCAGCCGCCGGGACGGCTGGCGGACCGCCGGTCCGTTCAGTCCTGGCCGTCGACCCACTTCTGGACGTCGGCCGCGCTGGCCCCGTTCAGCAGCTTCCCGTCCTGCCAGCGGATGTCCGGGTAGCTCTCTTTCAGCCGCCTGACGCTGTTGCCGATGCCCGAGCCGCCGGAGGTGGCAAAAGGTATCACGGTCTTTCCCTTCAAGTCGTAGCTTTCGAGAAACGTATTGACGATGCGCGGCGCCTGGTCCCACCAGATGGGATAACCGAGGTAGACGACGTCGTAACGGCTCCAGTCAATCTGGAGCTGCTTCATGGCCGGACGCGACTGGGCATCCTCCATCTCGACCGTGCTGCGCGACTGCTTGTCGTTCCAGTCGAGGTCGGCGGCAGTATAGGCCTTTTCCGGAACAATCTCCAGGCAGTCGCCGCCCGTGGCGTCGGCAATGGCGCGCGCCGCTTCGGCCGTCGTGCCGGTAGCCGAGAAGTAAACGACCAGAGCCCGGCTGCTCTTCGCCTTAGCGGGCTCGTTTTTCTGAGCACATGCGCCGAAGCAGAAGACGGCTGCGGCGACAAGGGTAAACAGGATTTTGTTCATTGTAGTTAGGGATTAGGGTAAATGTCGTTAATCTGATTTCCATTTCCGTTATGGGCGTCCTGCCCGCTCCGGCGCGGGGGCGCAGTCCGGCCGGCGCGCTCCGGTGCGGCTTTGTCCTCCGCCCCGTTGCCCCAGGTCCGGGCCGCTTCCAACTGAGGCCGGGCGCGTCCTCCGCCTTGCATCGGACGCACGGGGCTAAGGGAAGAAAAAACTCGCCCTATTCCAGTTTCTACGGGGCCTATTCCCGTAGCTACGGGCCTTAGCCCCGTAGCGGCGGGCCTACCGGCGTTGATAACGACAAAGTTAGGAAAAGGACGCGGAACAGGTTCTACCCGATTTACGGATAAACTAAACCGATTTACGGATGATGCCCACGGGCAGAAAAACAGTCGGGCCGTTACGGTCATGTAAGGGTCCGACTGCGTTGTCTGTCCGCCCGGCCGTGCGGTCCGGGACGGGTGCTCCGTTCCTTTATTTATAGGACTGTCTGTATATCCCGACAATGTCTTCGTCAGTCATCTGCACGCGGTCGCTGGTGAACATCACGCCCATCACTTCGCGCGTGTTGCGGGCCAGGGTCTCGAATTCATCGGGCGTAATGCCGTAGTCCGACATCTTCAGGTCGGCCACGCCGCAGGCCTCTTGCAGCCGCGTGAGGGCCGTGAGAAAGTCTTCCGGCTTCGAGGCCTCGGGCATGCCCATGACTTGCGCCATGCGGACGAAGCGTTCGTCGCACGCGTGGCGCTCGATGAAGTATTTATAGTATGCCCGGCTAATCATGATGAGGCCTGCGCCGTGAGGCAGGGCGGGATGGTAAGCCGACATGGCGTGCTCGAGCGCGTGCTCGCTCGTAATGAGGGTCAGGCACATGACGGCGCCCGAGAGCGTGTTGCCAAAGGCGACGCGGGTGCGGGCCTCGAGGTCCTTCCCCTCCTTGACGGCGCGGGGCAGGTATTCGGCGAGGTTGCGGATGGCCTCCAGGGCGTACATGTCGCTCATCAGGTTGGCGCCGCGGGCGATGTAGCCCTCCGTGCTGTGGAACAGGGCGTCGAATCCCTGGTAGGCGGTGAACGTCGGCGGCACGCTTTGCATGAGCTCCGCGTCGACGATGGAGAGGACGGGGAAGAGGGAGGCGTCGCCTACGAATGCCTTTTCAAAAGTATCCTCCTTAGTGAGACTCCGGAATTGTCTGTTTCCGAGCCCGTTCCCGCCGTCGTCGTGATGGCCACGATGGGCAGGGGCTTCACGCGGATAGGCTGTCCCTTTCCCGAACCTATGGGCACGTAGTCCCATAAGTCGCCGTCGTTGGTGGCCATTACGGCGATGGCCTTGGTGCAGTCCATCACGCTGCCGCCGCCCAGGGCCACGAGAAAGTCGCAGCCCCGCTCGCGGGCCGTGCGGGCACCGGCGTTCACGTTGGCTACGGTCGGGTTGGGCGAAACGCCGTCGAAGACGCTCGTCTCAACGCCCGCCCGGTGCAGTTGCTCTTCCGCGCGCGACAGATAGCCGTTGGCTCGCGTCGACTTGCCGTTCGAGATGACGATGAGCGCTTTCCGTCCGGGCAGCGCCTGTTCGCCCAGCCGGTTCAACATTCCGGCACCGAACAGGACGTGGGTTGGAATGAACATGTCGTAATTGCAATTGGTTACCATAACTTTGAGTTTTAATGACGTTGTATCGTAGTCTGTTTCCTTCTTGTGCGAGGATGCCGGGCGCCGGGCCGCGGGTCGCTCGCGGCCGGCCGACGTGCCGTTCCCAGTGTCCCGGCGGCCGGTCCCCCTTATTTCCCGGGGGCTTTCGTCGGTTGCAAAGATAGGGAGAACCGGGACAGCGGCTTGTACCTCCATTACGGATTGTCGTATCTTAAATACAGAAAGACAGGGGCTTGTCGGGCAGGCTGCGGGCCTAATCTCCGCTTTACTTGTCCCGTTTTGCCGGGGAATTCACTTTTTTGTGCTATCTTTGCTCCCAAATACAGTTTCTACACATTATGAATATACTTGAACTTAGCGAACAAGAAATTTTCCGCCGGCAATCGCTCGCGGAGCTTCGCAATATGGGCATCGACCCTTATCCTGCTGCGGCTTTTCCCGTGGACGCTTACTCGACGGACATTAAAACGGCGTTTGTCGACGGGGCGCCTCAGCGTCAGGTCTGCATTGCGGGGCGTCTGATGAGCCGCCGTGTGATGGGGAAGGCGAGCTTTGCGGAGTTGCTGGACTCCAAGGGCCGCATCCAAGTCTACGTAACGCGCGACGACATCTGTCCGGGAGAAGACAAGACGCTGTACAATTCGGTATTCAAGAAACTGCTTGACTTGGGCGACTTCGTAGGGGTGCGCGGCTTCGTATTCCGCACGCAGACCGGGGAAATATCGGTCCACGCGCAGGAACTCGTGCTGCTGGCCAAGAGTCTGAAGCCCCTGCCGGTGGTCAAGGAAAAGGACGGCGTGGTCTACGACAGCTTCGACGATCCCGAGTTGCGCTATCGCCAGCGCTACGTCGACCTCATCGTCAACGCCGGCGTGAAGGAAATCTTCCTGAAGCGCTCGCTGATAGTCCGGACCCTGCGCTCCGTGCTCGACGAGGCCGGCTACACGGAAGTGGAAACGCCCATCCTGCAACCCATCCCCGGCGGAGCCAGTGCCCGCCCCTTCATCACGCACCACAACTCGCTCGACGTGGATCTCTACCTGCGCATCGCGACCGAGCTCTACTTGAAACGGCTCATAGTGGGCGGATTCGAGGGAGTTTACGAAATCGGCAAGAACTTCCGCAACGAGGGAATGGACAAGAGCCACAATCCAGAGTTCACTTGCATGGAGCTCTACGTCCAGTATAAGGATTACAACTGGATGATGTCGTTCACGGAGCAACTGTTGGAGCGCGTCTGCACCGCCGTGAACGGGAAACCGGAAACGGTGGTCGACGGACAGACCATCAGCTTCAAGGCGCCCTACCGCCGCCTGCCGATTCTGGAAGCTATCCGCGAAAAGACGGGCTACGACCTGACCGGAAAGACCGAAGACGAAATCCGCGACATCTGCCGCGCGCTCAATATGGAGATAGACGACACGATGGGCAAGGGTAAGCTCATCGACGAGATCTTTGGAGAATTTTGCGAGGGGACTTTCATCCAGCCGACGTTCATTACGGACTATCCCATCGAGATGTCGCCCCTGACGAAGCGTCACAGGGCTAATCCCGAGCTGACCGAGCGCTTCGAGTTAATGGTCAACGGCAAGGAGCTGGCGAATGCTTACTCGGAGCTCAACGACCCCATCGACCAGGAAGAGCGCTTCCAGGAGCAGCTGCGCCTCTCGGAGAAGGGCGACGACGAAGCCATGTTCATCGACCAGGACTTCTTGCGCGCCTTGCAGTACGGCATGCCGCCCACGTCGGGCATAGGCATCGGTATCGATCGCCTGGTCATGCTCCTGACGGGACAGACGCAGATTCAGGAAGTACTGTTCTTCCCGCAAATGCGACCGGAGAAGAAAGCCCCGCGCGACGCCGCGGCCAAATATGTCGAGGCCGGCATTCCGGCCGAACTGGTGCCCGTGCTCCAGAAAGCGGGGTACAATCTGGTGAGCGACTTGCACGAGGTGAATCCCCAGAAAGTGCAGCAACAGGTCGGCGACATCATCAAACGGTACAAGCTCGAGTTGGAAAAGCCCACGGTGCAGGACATCGCCTCCTGGAACGTGTAAAGAGAGGAACGGCGCGCGGCGGAAGGCCGACAGGGCTCCGTGACGGTCAGAGCGTTGCCGGTCCCCATCCCCGGCGATGACACATCGTCCCGACAGACGCGCTGGATGGAACAATAGTAAATCGGATTACCGATGCCGGAAATAGGAAAAATAGCCATTATGGGTGGCGGGAGCTGGGCCACTGCCATTGCCAAGATCATGCTCGAGAAAGTCGACCATGTCTATTGGTATATGCGGCGGGCCGATTCCATTGAGGCCTTCAAGCGGCTGGAGCACAATCCGTCCTATCTGACGGGCGTGCACTTCGACGTCAATCGCATCACCTTCTCGACTGATATCAACGAGGTCGTACGCGCTTGCGACACGCTCATTTTCGTGACGCCCTCTCCCTATCTGAAGAACCATTTGCGTAAGCTCAAGGTCAAGATTCACGATAAGTTTATCGTTACCGCTATTAAGGGTATCGTCCCCGACGAGAATCTGATTTGCTCGGAGTATTTCCGCCTGGTCTACAACGTGCCGGACGACAACCTGGCCGTTCTGGGTGGCCCGAGCCATGCGGAGGAAGTCGCCTTGAGCCGGCTCACGTACCTGACGGTCGGGTGCGTGAACGAGGAGAAGGCGCGCGCTTTTGCCGACCTCATTGCCGGCAACTACGTCAAGACGAAAACGAGCACCGACGTCATAGGCATTGAGTACGCCTCGGTGCTGAAGAACGTCTACGCCGTGGCGACGGGCATCTGCAATGGTCTGAAGTATGGCGACAACTTTCAGAGCGTCCTCATCTCTAATGCCGTGCAGGAAATGAACCGCTTCCTGCGGGCCGTCTACCCGGTGGAGCGCAACGTCTACGACAGCGTCTATCTCGGCGACCTGTTGGTGACGGCCTACTCGAACTTCTCGCGCAACCGGGTCTTCGGCACGATGATAGGTCGCGGTTATTCCGTGAAGGCGGCGCAAATCGAAATGGAAATGATCGCAGAGGGATATTACGCGACGAAGTGCATGAAGGACATCAACCGCCATTTCCATGTGAACATGCCTATTCTCGACGCGGTCTACAATATTCTCTATGAGCGCATCGCCCCGGCCATCGAAATCAAGCTCCTGACCGACTCGTTCCGCTGACCGGCCGCCGGCGGACGGAGGGCGGCCTTGTGGCCCCGGCCCATATGAAAATCCCCGGCCCGGACTGTATTCGTGCAGTCCGGGCCGGGATTTTTTTGTCCCGGCGACTGGGGCGCGGCGCGTCGGCCTCGGGCCGTTGTCCTTGGCCGCGGCCCCGCCGCAACGGGCATAGGGGAAGAAATTACGGGGCTAAGGCCAGGAAAAACTGGGATAGGGGGAGTTTTTACGGGGCTAAGGCCCGTGGCGCGGAAGTCTGTCCGCGGCCGCACGGCCTCGGTCCGGCGAAAAATAAATGCGCTCCCGCGGCGGGGAGCGCATGGGCTGTCAGGGAAGAAAGCCGGATGCCGGAGCACGCGGGCTTAGCGCGGCCACTCCAGCTGTATGCGGCGCCACACCTCGACGGCTTCTGCCTTGGCGCCGGGCAACGTGTAGCGAACTTCTATATAGTCGTCCGCAATGAAGCGATACTTCATGGGATTGCCCTTCCCGATGAGCTCGGGCGAGGTAATGGAGTTGGCAATGTTTTCCGTAAAGGTCGAGTCGGACGTTATGGTGTAGGTGCCTTCTGTCGTAATGATAGTGGCGCCTTTCCGGTTAGGTATGAGGAACGTGGAGAATTTCCCTCCCTCCTCCATGACTTTCCACACGGGCAGGTGTACGATGCGCGTTTTCCCGTTCTCCTTCTGCGCCTTTTCCGTCTGTTGCCAGATGCCTGCCAACGAGGGGGCGGCATTTTGTGCTACGGCAGTCCCCGCGAAACCGCCGAGGAGCATCATCAAGAATATTGCTAAACGTTTCATGGCGATAGATTGTTAAAAAGAATCTTATTGGCAAAGATAATCTTAAAGACGAAAACGACCAAACCCTGGTGCGTTTTTTTTGCGTGACAGGGACAGAATTTTTGCCGACTGTCATGCTTCTGACAATCTGACAGCCACGACCTGCCAAAACTGTTCGTCCGGCCCGAAACCGACTTTTGGCACGCTTTTCGCATATTGCAGGGTGGACCGTCGTCCGGAAGGGGGCGGCGGGGCCAAAGAAGGTAAATTCAATCATAACACTTAAAAATACAAACATCATGAACATTAAACCATTAGCAGACCGCGTGCTGATTCAGCCCGCTCCCGCAGAAGAGAAAACTGTCGGTGGTATTATTATTCCTGACACCGCAAAGGAGAAGCCACTTCAGGGAACTGTCCTGGCAGTCGGAAACGGCACGAAGGATGAAGAGATGGTCCTCAAGGTGAACGACCGTGTCCTCTACGGTAAGTACAGCGGCACGGAAGTCGAGGTCGACGGAGAGAAACTCTTGATCATGCGCCAGGGCGACGTACTGGCTATCTTGGCTTAATCATATCAACACAACAAACTTAAACTTCGAAATATCATGGCAAAAGAGATTAAATATAATGTAGATGCCCGCGAGCTCCTCCGCGAGGGCGCCGACGCGCTGGCTAACGCAGTGAAGGTGACGCTCGGTCCGAAAGGCCGCAACGTCGTTATCGACAAAAAGTTCGGCGCACCGCGCATCACGAAGGACGGTGTGACCGTAGCCAAGGAGATAGAGCTCGACAACGCTTTCCTGAACGCCGGCGCTCAGCTGCTCAAGAGCGTGGCCAGCAAGACCGGTGACGACGCCGGCGACGGTACGACGACGGCCACCGTGCTGGCTCAGTCTATCCTCCACGAGGGTATGAAGAACGTGGCAGCCGGTGCCAATCCGCTCGACATCAAGCGCGGTATCGACAAGGCCGTGGCCAAGGTGGTCGAGGGCATTAAGGCGCAGGCCGAGCAGGTAGAGGAGAGCTACGACAAGATTGAACAGGTCGCTACCATCTCTGCCAACAACGACGCCGAAATCGGTAAACTCATCGCCGACGGTATGCGTGCGGTCAGCGTTAACGGCGTCATCACCATCGAGGATGCCAAGGGCCGCGACACGGTGCTCAAGACCGTCGAGGGTATGCAGTTCGACCGCGGCTACCTGTCGCCCTACTTCGTAACCGATACGGAGAAGATGCAGTGCGTCATGGAGAAGCCCTACATCCTCATCTACGACAAGAAGATCTCGAACCTGAAGGACTTCCTCCCCATCCTCGAGCCGGCCGTACAGACGGGCCGTCCGCTCCTCGTCATCGCCGAGGACGTAGACAGCGAGGCGCTCACGACGTTGGTAGTCAACCGCCTGCGCTCCCAGTTGAAGATCTGCGCCGTCAAGGCTCCGGGCTTCGGCGACCGCCGCAAGGCCATGCTGGAAGACATCGCCGTGCTGACGGGTGGCGTAGTCATCAGCGAGGACAAGGGTCTGAAGCTCGAGCAGGCTACCATCGAGATGCTGGGCTCGGCCGAGAAGGTGACCATCACTAAGGAGAACACCACCATCGTTAACGGCGCCGGTGCCAAGGAGAATATCCAGGACCGCATCAACCAGATTAAGAACGAGATCAAGAATACGACTTCCTCTTACGACAAGGAGAAGCTGCAGGAGCGCCTGGCCAAGTTGAGCGGCGGCGTATGCGTACTCGAAGTCGGTGCAGCCAGCGAGGCCGAGCAGAAGGAGAAGAAGGATCGCTGCGACGACGCCCTGTGCGCAACCCGTGCGGCCATCGAAGAGGGCATAGTGACCGGCGGTGGTGTCGCTTACATCCGCGCTCAGAAGGGCTTGGAGAATCTGAAGGGCGATAACGACGACGAGACGACGGGTATTGCCATCGTGCGCCGCGCCATTGAGGAGCCGCTCCGCCAGATTTGCCGCAACGCCGGCGTCGAGGGTGCCGTCATCGTCAACAAGGTACGCGAGGGCGAGGGTAACTTCGGTTACAACGCCAAGAACGAAACGTTCTGCGACCTGCGTGCTGCTGGCGTCGTAGACCCGGCCAAGGTGGCCCGCGTCGCTTTGGAGAACGCTGCCAGCGTAGCCGGCATGTTCCTTACTACGGAGTGCGTCATCTGCGACAAGAAGGAAGAAAAGGCCGATATGCCTATGGGCAACGCCGGTATGGGCGGCATGGGCGGCATGATGTAATCTGCCCGCTGCGCTACCGGTCGGAGCCTGGGCTCCAGACCTTATTAAAATAAAGTCCCCGTCTCGGATTCCGAGGCGGGGACTTCTGTTTTCTGCGGGAATTTCCCTACATGTAGTGATAGTCGAAACGAAATAAAAAAGAAAATCACTGAACGTAGGGATTGTCCCGCCAGGAAATGTTTCGTATTTTTGCGCTCCGGAACCTAACTACAATGAAATTATCAGAAATTAAGCGTAACGAGACCGTATTTATCTCGTCAGTTGAAGGGAGCAGTTCATTTCATTTACGTTTGGAGGAGATGGGATTCGTACCGGGCCAGGAAGTGACCCGCTTGTACGCATCGCCGTTCGGCAGCCCGATTGTCTATTCCATGTTGGGGCAGAAGGTGGCCCTGCGCCGCAAGGAGGCGCGCCTCATCGAGGCCGTGCCCCGACTGTCCGACGTGCCGCTGGACGCTGCGGCTCCGGCCGCGGGGCCGGTCCCCGAGGCAACGGAAACGGCGGGCGGCGACTTTCATCGGGCACACACGTGCCATTCGGCCCATTGCGGCAACTGTCCTTGCTGTGGCGGTACGAAGTCGAACAAGTCGCGTCGCCTGTTCTCTTGGCGTCAGAAACCGGAGCCGGCGGGCGAGACGACCGAGGCCCGGCACGCGACGGACGAGAAAGAACTGACGATTGCCCTGGTCGGCAATCCGAACTGCGGCAAGACTGCCTTTTATAACGAGGCCGCCGGCGGTCACGAGCGGACCGGAAACTATGCCGGCGTCACCGTTTCGAGTGTCGAGGGCCATACTTTCTTTGAAGGGCAGAATTTGCGCGTCATCGACCTGCCCGGGACCTATTCCCTGCGCGCCTTTAGTCCGGAAGAGGCCTACGTGGCCAATGAACTCTCGAAAGGGGAGGTGGACGTCGTGGTTAATGTGCTGGACGTGACGAACCTGGAGCGCAACTTGCTGCTGACGCTTCAGCTGCAGCGCATGAAGCTCCCGATGGTCGGCGTCTTGAACATGTACGACGAGTTCCGTCACAGCAACAGCCGTCTGGACATCGCCGAGCTCGAGCGCCGCTTGGGCATGAAGCTCATCCCGGCCGTGGCGAAAAACGGCGAGGGCGTGAAGGAAGCCCTCCGGGCGGCCGTCGAAAAGGCCCGCGAGGTGGCGGCCGGGGCCGAAGTGCCGGTGCCCGCCTATGCCGAGGCCGCCGACCTGCACGCCTCCGTGCACGACCTGCTCGACGGCGTCTACGAGCTTCACGAGGGCCGCGCCGGCCGCATCACGGCCGTGGCGGACCGCTTCTTGGCCCAGACGCCCCTGGCCTATTTGCTCTTTTTCCTCATCATGGGCCTCATCTTTTATGTCACGTTCGAGGTGGGCGCCTACCCGATGGACTGGATGGAGACCGGCGTGGCCTGGCTCAGCGATGAGGCCAACGCGCGAATCCCCGAGGGCTGGTTGCGCGACCTGTTAGTGAGCGGCGTTCTGGGCGGTGTGGGCAGTGTCATCGTGTTCTTGCCCAACATCCTCATCCTTTATTTCTTTATTTCCATCCTGGAGGATTCTGGCTACCTGGCCCGGGCCGCGTTTCTGGCCGACCCCTTGTTGCGTCGCGTCGGCCTGCACGGCAAGTCGTTCATCCCTATGATCATGGGCTTCGGCTGTAACGTCCCGGCCGTGATGGCTACCCGGACCATCGAGAGCCGTAAGAGCCGCCTCATCACGATGATGACGCTGCCCTACATGTCTTGCTCCGCGCGTCTGCCGGTATTCACCGTGCTCACGGGCGCCTTCTTCCCCGAAAATGCCGCTTTTGTCATGCTCGCACTCTATGCGGGCGGCATTCTGGTCTCTTTTGTCTCGGCTTTTGTCATGAACAAAGTGTTCCGCCGCACAGAGGAAAGCCATTTTGTCATGGAGATGCCGCCTTACCGCATGCCCGCCGGACGCGGCGTGCTACGCCACACGTGGGAGAAGGGTAGGCAATATCTTCGCAAGATGGGCGGCATCATTCTGGTCGCCAGCATCGTAATTTGGGGCTTAGGCTATTTCCCCCAAAGCGATAAGGCGCTGACCGCTGCCGAGCAGCAGGAGCAGTCCTACCTCGGACAGATTGGCCACGCCATCTCGCCCGCGCTCGAGCCCCTGGGTTACGACTGGCGCATGGACGTAGGCATCTTGGCCGGCGTCGGCGCGAAGGAGCTCATGGTCAGCACCATCGGCGTGCTTTATAACTGCCCCGAGGACGAGAGCGGCGAGGTGTCCGACGCCAGCCTGTCGCAGGCCATGCGCGATTCCGGCATCTCCGTAGCCGGAGGGTTGAGCTACCTCGTCTTCGCCTTGCTCTATTTCCCCTGCCTGGCCACGATAGCCGCCATCAAGGGCGAAAGCGGGCGTTGGCGTTATGCCGTGTTCACGGCTGTATATACCACGCTCGTGGCCTATATCATGGCCTTCATCGTCTACCGTCTGGCGCTGCTGTGGCTTTAAGTTACGGACGCGTCGCCCTCGGCCTGCCGCTTCAGTGTCTGCGGTAGGCCGAGGGCGACTGGCCCGTGGCGTTCTTGAAATACTTTCCCAGGAAACTCTGGTTGGGAAAGTGCATCTTGTTGGCTATTTCCTTGACCGATAGGCCTGTGTTGCGAAGTAGCATCTTGATTTCCATCAACACGAAGTTATTGATCCATTGTCCCGCCGTCTTGCCGCTGACCGACTTGACCACTTCCGACAGATATTTCGGCGTGAGGCAGAGTTGCTGGCTGTACCAGCCGACGTTGCGCTCCTCGCGGAAGTGCTTCCCGGCCAGGTGGATGAAGCGGTCGAACAGGTCGTAGCCGCGCGTCTGGCGGTTCCACTCCTCCGGGCACCGGCGCGAGAGGATGTCGCACGTGTCGAAGTAGTAGAGGCGTATGAGCGAGTCGATGACCTCCTGGCGGTAGTGGTGGCGGCTGTCGTGCAGGCGTTGCCGGACGAGGCGGTAGTTGTCCTCCATGCGGCGCCGTTCGTTCTCGTCGAGGTGGAGCACGGGGTGTTCGTAGATGTAGAGCAGGTAGGGCCAGAGCTGGTGCAGGCCCGCAATGCCGTCCTGCAGGCATTGGTAGGAGATGAGGATGAAGTCGCCGCGGAAGTCGGCCTCGGGTGCCTGCGCCTCGAGCGTCTGATTACCGATGTTGATGTACAAATCGCCCGGGTGGAGCTCGCGCAACTTGCCGTCCATGCGGAACGTGGCCGCCCCCTGCGTGCAATAACCGTAGATCATGAAACCCGGCGGGAGTGTGGCGTTGGGGAAGTCCAGGCGGCGGCTTTCCCAGACCAGGGCCAGCTTGTCTGTCTCGCGATAGATTTTTTCCTCCGGGCAGGAGCGTGTATCCTTGTTTGTTTTCGGCAGTGTCATAGTAAATGTAAAAACGTTGGGTTTGGGGTGTGACGGGCAAACTTACGGATTTTTTCTGGAAATACGGCTATTGCGCTTTCCGAAAAGTGGAAAGGCCGCTCCGGCGCGGGGCAGCCGGATGGGGCCCGCACCGGACGGCTGGCGGCGCAGGTCCGCTGGCGGGCTGACCAGTGGGAAGCGCGCTGTGCCGGCGGCCCGCAGGCGCCCGGACGGTGGCACGAAAAACGGGCCCTATTCCCGTCGCGACGGGGCTAAGCCCAGTTTTTACGGGCCTTAGCCCCGTGTCTGCTGTCCCTGTCGGGCAGTTTCCGGCCCGCAGTCCCCGCCGGCGGACAATGGCCTTCCGGTAAATTAAAAAACGCCGTCCGCCGCAACGCGGCATAGCGATTTTCGCTAATTTTGCATTTGCAAAAACTAAACGGACATGGAGAAAATCTGTTGGAAGGGACACGGCGCCATGCTGGGTGCCAACGTCATGTGGGGCCTGATGTCCCCAATCGCCAAGGTCGTCCTCCTCGGCGGCATCGTCAATTCGTTCGTCCTGGCTGGGCTGCGCATCTTCGGCGCGATGGTGCTCTTCTGGCTCGTCTCGTTCTTCCAGAAACCGGAACACGTCCACCACAAGGACTTGCTGGCCCTCTTCGGCGCCTCGCTGCTGGCCATTGTCTTTAACCAGGGCAGCTTTATCTTTGGCGTAGGGCTGACGTCGCCGGTCAATGCCTCCATCATCACGACCAGCATGCCGCTCCTGGCTATGGTGCTGGCCGCCTTCATTCTGAAAGAGCCCGTCACGGGTAAGAAAGTGCTGGGCATCGCTGTCGGCGCGGCCGGCGCGCTGCTCCTCATCGTCGGCGGGGCAGGGGGCGACGCCACGGGCCAAGCCGGGCCGTACGCCGTCTGGGGCGACCTGCTCGTGCTCTCGGCACAGTTTTGCTACGCGCTCTACATTGTCCTCTACAAGGACTTTGTCTCGAAATATTCCCTCGTGACCATTATGAAGTGGATGTTCACGTATGCTTTCGTCTGTATGCTTCCTTTTTCCTACCACAGTCTGCTGTCGACGGATTGGGCGGCCCTGACGCCCTCGGCCTGGGCCGACATCGCCTTCGTCGTAGTGGCGGGCACCTTCCTGAGTTACCTGCTCGTCGTGGTGGGGCAGAAGACGCTGCGCCCCACGGTGGCGGGGATGTACAACTACGTGCAGCCCGTCGTGGCCAGCATCCTGGCCGTCTGCTGGGGCATGGAGTCGTTCAGCTGGGGCAAGGCGGTGTCCGTCGTCCTCATCTTCCTGGGCGTCTACCTGGTCACGGCCAGCCGCAGCCGTGCCGAGCTGGAACGCCACGAGGCCGAGCAGGCCGGAAACCGGGCCGGCGGCGCGCCGCCGACTGTGACCGCAGGGGCCATCCGGGGCGGCGGGGCGTCGCCGCAAGGCGCCGTTGCCGCTCCGCCCCGCATCTTTTTCTCTGAAACGATATGGCTATCTGCCTAAAATGAACTAAATTTGCGGCGCATTACGAGTTGCCGGGATGAAAACTGCTCTTCGATTCCTTGTCACGCTTTGTCTGGGTCTTCTGACCGTCACGCCGGGCCTGCGGGCTACGGCGGCCGGGACTTCGGATTCGCTCCGTGTGTACTTGCTCACGTGCGAGCCGGGCGAAGCCATTTACGAGCTCTACGGCCATACGGCCATCTGCGTGGAAAACCAGGAGACGGGAGAAAACACCGTGTATAATTATGGTGTGTTCAACTTTGACAAGCCGCATTTCATCTGGCGCTTCATGCTGGGACAGACGGACTACACGGTGGGCGTGGAGCCCTACAAGCAGTTCGTCTATTCCTATGCCCGCGACGGCAGAAGCATCGGCGTCCAACGGCTCAACCTGACACAAGCCGAGGCGGCGCGGCTGCTGCGTGCGTTGAAGGAGAACGCCGAAACGCCGGACTGGACGTACCGCTACAATTTCCTGTACGACAATTGTACGACGCGCGCCGTGGACCTTATCGTGCAGAGCCTGGACGGTCACGTGGTGTGGCCGGCGGCCGACACCACGCTGACGTTCCGTAGCATCATTCATCAGTTTGCCGATGTCAATGCGTGGGACCGACTGGGCCAGGACCTCGTGCTCGGCGCGGAGGTCGACGCTCCCATAGGCCTGCAGCAACAGCTGTTCTCGCCCATCTATGCGGCCAACTTCTTCGACGGTGCGATGGTGGTCGACAAGGACGGGCAACCGCGCCCGTTGGTCGTCGCCCACTACATGGAGAGAAGTGTCGTGGCGTTCCCCTCGCAGTCGTATCTCATCGGGCCGCTGGCCGTATTCGTGCTGCTGGTGGCGCTGACCTTGTACGTTTGCAGATGGGAACTGCGTCACCGGCGCGTATGCCGATTGTACGACGACGCCTTGCTCCTGCTGCAGGGCCTGGCGGGCTGCCTCATCGCCTTCCTCTTCTTCCTTTCGGAACACCCGGCGGTGGGCTCGAACTGGATTATCTTTCTGCTCAACCCGTTGCCGCTCCTCTTCCTGCCGGTCAAGGTGTGGCGCGACCATAAGGGGCTGCGCGACGTCTATCCGATAGCGGAAGGCGTGCTGGTTCTCCTCTTTTTGGTCAGTACGTTGGTCACTTCGCAGAAATTCCCTGTGGAAATATATCTTGTGGCACTGGTTTTGCTGTTACGTTGTGTGAGCGTCCTGCTCGTGGAGCGCAGCCGCAAGCGGTGTTCAGCATTACAGAATCGTAGGGTGCGGGCCGAGCGTCCCACCCGCTAAATGAACAGAAACATTGTCAGGAAAATCTCGCCATCATCGCTTAGTTGTTTCGTTGCCGGGTAGCGGCGACGTGCTGGGGCGCAGCTTTTTGCTCTCGTTGCTGGCTGTCGTGACGGCCTTGTCGGCGACCGAGGGGCGGGCAGCGGGCGTCAACCGGCCCGCCGTCCCGAAGATTGTGGTCAACATCCTCATCGACCAGCTCCGGTCGGACTATCTGGAGGCCTTTATGCCCATTTACGGCCAGGACGGCTTTATGCGGCTGATCCAGGGCGGGCGCGTCTATTCCCAGGCCGAGTACCCCATGGTCCGGCCCGACGCGGCGTCGGCCGCCGCGACGGTGGCCACGGGTGCCGCGCCGTCGAGCCACGGCATAGTGAGCTCTTATTGGATTGACCGGAAAACGCTCCGGACCGTATTCTGCATCGACGACGACCGCTACGCGGGAATGGGCGGAACGTTCGAGAAATTCTCTCCCGTAAACCTGCAGGTCTCTACGCTGGGCGACGAGCTCAAGGTGGCTACGGAGGGCAAGGCGCTGGTCTATGCCGTGGCCCCCGAACCCGAGGAGGCTATTTTTATGGCCGGGCACGCTGCCGACGGGGCTTTGTGGATAGACAACGAGACAGGGGCCTGGTGCTCGTCGACCTATTACGGCTCGATGCCGGCCTGGGCCACGGTCCGCAGTCAGTATTATTCGCTGAAGGATTTCCTGGACGAGAACATTTGGGAACCTTCCTCCAAGCTGGTGGGTAACTTCAGCTATTTCCTGTCCGGCGGGATGAAGGAGCCTTTCTCTCACAAATTCAAGGGCGACGGACGCTTCGTTTCTTTCAAGACCAGCGGACTGGTCAACGCGGAAGTGGCGGCGGCCGCCAAGGCTTGCCTGGACGGCACGGCGCTGGGGGCTGACGGCATCACGGACTATCTCGCCGTGACCTTCTACGCCGGAAACTTCGAGCACCGCTCGTTGAACGAGTCCGCCCTCGAGTTGCAGGACACGTACGTCCGGCTCGACCGCGCCGTGGCCGACTTGCTCAACGCCGTGGACCGCAGGGTGGGGGCGGGGAACGCACTGTTCGTGCTGACTTCGACCGGCTATGCCGACGTGGAAAATACGGACCTGACGGCTTACCGTATTCCGACAGGCGTCTTCGATGTCCGCCGCGCGGCGACCTTATTGAACATGTATCTGAGCGCTGTCTACGGGCAGGGCAAATATATAGAGGCGTGCCTCGGCACCCAGTTCTATCTGAACCATCGCTTGGTGGAGACCAAGCAGCTTTATTTGACCGAAGTGCTGGAGCGTTCGCAGGATTTCCTCATGCAGCTCAGTGGCGTGAAGGACGTTTACACTTCGCAGCGCCTCTCTCAGGGCGCCTGGACGCCGGGTATCAGTCGCATCCGCGCCGGTTACAATGCCCGCGTGTCCGGTGACATCATGGTCGAGGTCTCTCCCGGCTGGCACTATGTGAACGAGGACAACCACGAGAACCAGTTGGTGCGCGCCTCGTTCGTACCTTACCCCATCATCTTTTACGGTTACGGCGTCTCGGCCGGCAATGTCGAGACATCGGTAACGGTGGACTGCATCGCACCAACGTTGTCGAAGTCCATGCGAATAAGGGCCCCCAACGCCTGCGGCTCCGCGCCGCTCTTCTGACAGGGCGCCGCGCCACGCCGTTACGATTTCCTCCCGGAGGTCGTATTTCCCTATTCTCTATCGGGCGAGAAGCTCTTGCCCACCTTATTAAACCGCAAAACATCAATCACAGAAAATGGATATCAATAAAGTTCTGAGCAAGCTCTTCGGTAACAAGTCGACCCGCGATATGAAGCTGATTCAGCCCATCGTGGAGAAAGTGAAGGCGGCCTCTCCCGCTATCGAGGCGCTGGACAACGACGCGCTCCGCGCCAAGACGAAGGAGCTGCAGCACACCGTGCAGCACTCTGCCGATGACTTGAAGGAAAAAATCGAAGGCTTGAAGGCCAAAATCGAAGAGACCCCGATCGAAGACCGCGTAGTCATCTTCAACCAGATAGACAAACTCGAGAAAGAGGTCCTGGACCGCTACGAGGACGCGCTTAACCAAGTGCTCCCGGAGGCTTTTGCCATCGTCAAGGAGACTGCCCGCCGCTTCGCCGAGAACGACGAGATTGTCGTGACGGCTACGGACTTCGACCGTGAGCTGGCGCCCCGTCACGACTTTGTCCGTATCGAGGACGACAAGGCCATTTACCAGAACCACTGGATGGCGGGCGGCAACGACGTGAAGTGGAACATGGTCCACTACGACGTTCAGCTTTTCGGCGGTGTCGTTCTCCATCAGGGCAAGATTGCCGAGATGGCCACCGGCGAAGGTAAGACGCTCGTCGCCACGTTGCCCGTGTTCCTCAACGCCTTGACGGGTAACGGCGTCCACGTCGTTACGGTCAACGACTACCTGGCCAAGCGCGACTCCGAGTGGATGGGGCCGCTCTACATGTTCCACGGTCTGAGCGTGGACTGTATTGACAAACACCAGCCTAATTCCGAGGCCCGTCGCCGCGCTTATCAGGCCGACATCACCTTTGGTACGAACAACGAGTTCGGTTTCGATTACCTCCGCGATAATATGGCGATGAGCCCGCGCGACCTTGTGCAGCGCAAGCATAATTTCGCTATCGTCGACGAGGTGGACTCTGTCCTCATCGACGATGCCCGTACGCCGTTGATTATTTCCGGTCCCGTCCCCAAGGGCGACGACCAGCTCTTCGAGCAGTATCAGCCCCTCGTGGAGCGGCTCGTCGAGGCGCAGCGTAAGCTCGCCACGCAGTACCTCTCCGAGGCCAAGCACTTGATTGCCTCGGACGACAAGAAGAAACAGGAGGAAGGTTTCCTGCAACTGTTCCGCTCGCACAAGGCCCTGCCCAAGAACACGCCACTCATTAAGTATCTGTCCGAGCCGGGTATTAAGTCGGGCATGCTCAAGACGGAAGCCATCTACATGGAGAATAACAATCGCCGCATGCCCGAGGCGACCGACCCGCTTTACTTTGTCGTGGACGAGAAGCTCCATTCCTGTGACCTGACGGATAAGGGCAACAAGTGGCTGGCCGACCAGGTGCACGACGACCAACTCTTCGTCCTGCCCGACATCACGGCCGAGCTCTCCGCCCTGGAGGCCGACAAGAGCCTGAGCGACGAGGAGCGCCTGAACCGCAAGGACCAGCTCCTGTCCGACTACGCCATCAAGAGCGAGCGCGTACACACCATCGTACAGTTGCTCAAGGCCTACACCATGTTCCGCATCAACGAGGAGTACGTCGTAATGGACGGCCAGGTGAAAATAGTGGACGAGCAGACGGGCCGTATCATGGAGGGACGCCGCTGGAGCGACGGGCTGCACCAAGCCGTCGAGGCCAAAGAGCACGTCAAGGTCGAGGCCGCCACACAGACCTTCGCCACCATTACCTTACAGAACTACTTCCGCATGTACCACAAGCTGGCCGGTATGACAGGTACCGCCATTACGGAAGCAGGCGAATTCTGGAACATCTATAAGCTCGACGTGGTCGAGATACCGACCAACCGCCCCGTCATCCGTGTCGATATGAACGACCGCGTTTACAAGACGAAGCGCGAGAAGTACGCTGCCGTCATCGAGGAGATTGAGAAAATGCGCGCCGCGGGCCGTCCCGTCCTGGTCGGTACGACGAGCGTCGACGTCTCTGAGCTGCTCAGCAAGATGCTTGACCTGCGCCACATTCCCCATAACGTCCTCAACGCCAAGTTGCATCAGAAGGAGGCCGACATTGTGGCTCAGGCCGGACAGTCGAGCACGGTGACCATCGCTACGAACATGGCCGGACGCGGTACCGATATCAAGCTCTCCGACGAGGTTCGTGCCGCCGGCGGTTTGGCCATCATCGGCACCGAGCGTCACGAGAGCCGCCGCGTCGACCGCCAGCTTCGCGGTCGTGCCGGCCGTCAGGGCGACCCCGGTTCCAGCGTCTTCTTCGTCTCGCTCGAGGACAACCTGATGCGCCTCTTCGCGAGCGAGCGCATAGCCCACGTGATGGACAAACTGGGCTTCAAGGACGGAGAAATGATTGAAGCCAAGATGATCAACCGCAGCATAGAGCGCGCCCAAAAGAAAGTGGAAGAGAACAACTTCGGCATTCGCAAGCGCCTACTGGAATACGACGACGTGATGAACAAGCAGCGCACCGTCATCTACGAGAAGCGTCGCCACGCCTTGATGGGCGAGCGCATCGGTATGGACATCTCGAACATGATCTGGGACCGCGTCATCTATATTATTGACAACAACGACTACGCCGGTTGCCGCGACCAGTTCCTCGAGATTATGGCCATGGAGTGCCCCTTCACGGAGGAGGAGATGGTAAGCACGAAGCGCGACGACCTCTACGAGAAGGCCTTCCAGGCAGCGATGGAGAACTTCCGCCGCCGCACCGCCCGCCTGGCCGAGGTGGCGACGCCCGTCATCAAGCAGGTCTACGAAAACCAAGGCCAGATCTACGAAAACATCCTGGTGCCCATCACCGACGGCAAGTTGGTCTACAGCATCCGCGCCAACCTGAAGGAAGCCTACGAGACGGAGAGCAAATCCGTGGTGCGCGACTTCGAGAAGAGCATATTGCTCCACAACATCGACGACGCCTGGAAAGAAAATCTCCGCGAGCTCGACGAACTGAAAAAGTCCGTACAGAACGCCTCCTACGAGCAGAAGGACCCGCTCCTCATCTTCAAGCTCGAGAGCGCCGACCTGTTCACCTCGATGGTAAACAAAATCAACAACTCGACTGTCTCTACGCTCATGCGCGGTCAGATTCCCATGCAGCGCCCTGAGGAAGTGCAGGAGGCCGCACCCGAAGAGCCGCGTCAGCAAGAGCAGCTCACCACGTCGCGTGAGGCGCTCGACGGAAGCGGTAAGCCCGAAGCCCCGGCCCACGACACCCGCGAACACCAGCAGCAGCCCATCGTCAAGGAAAAGTTGCCCAACCGCAACGATCCTTGTCCCTGCGGCAGTGGCAAGAAGTTCAAGAACTGTCACGGCAAGGGTCTGGTTTGATAACCTGTCCCGCGGCTGTCCGCGGACGAATCCCATAATCCTTAAGGCCGAGCGCGCTGTCCCCACGGGGGCGGCGCGCTCTTTTCGCGTTGCGGGGCGGCGTCCGGCGGTCTGTACTTCGCGTCCGGCGGTCTGTACTTCGCGTCCGGCGGTCTGTACTTCGCGTCCGGCGGTCTGTACTTCGCGTCCGGCGGTC
>OHFP01000196.1_pt1 | contig 36978 bp, 37 predicted proteins | sample 1567591 | NCBI WGS metagenome assembly OHFP01 (sample SAMEA3879547, study PRJEB24766) | human gut metagenome | biome: human-associated habitat; feature: feces | place: USA | collected 1985/1987 | reverse complement strand
AGTGATATAAAAATATTAAATTGGAATTTATATGAAAAAGGTTTTTACATTTTGTGTCGGTATGATGCTATATGCATCAAATGTTTTTGCTTCTAACGATATCACAATCGGTGTGATACAGTATGACTTAACTAATGTTGAGAAAAGTTTCAAAGATTTGAGAACTCAAGGTTTTGGTTCGTGTGAGATAAATTATAATACGAAATTCACACCAGAGTTGGCAAGGCAGATAAAAGAGGCATCCAAGAAACATCAGATTAAAGTGACAACAGTTGTGGGTGTTCCTGGTTCTAAAAGTGTTTGGAATTTCCGGCAGGGACCTGCAACGATCGGCCTGGTTCCGACAGAAGAAAGAGCTGAAAAGATAAAAGTTTACCATGAAATGATAGATTTTTGTGCAATGGCAGATATTCCAGCCATGCATTCTCATTTTGGATTTATTCCTGAAGATCCGTCTTCTGCTCAGTATAAAGATTTCATCAAAGTCATGCAGGATCTGGCTAATTATGCGAAAGAACGGAATGTCATGATTTATTTTGAGACAGGTCAGGAAACACCGACTACATTGATTCGTGCCATAAAGGACATAGGTACGGGTAATGTATTTATCAATTGCGACTTGGCCAACTTATTGATGTATGGTAAGGCTAATTCTTTGGATGCTGTAAAACTGTTTGGTCCGTTGATTAAGGAGTTTCATGCAAAAGATGGAAAATATCCTGACCCGAATAATCCGTATGAGTTAGGAGCGGAAGTTCCAATTCCTACAGGGGACGTAAATTTCCCGGCTGTTATTGCCGAATTGAAGAAACAAGGTTTCAAAGGTGCTGTTACGATAGAATGTGAATTAAATGGAACGCGCCATGACTATGTGGTTAAAACTCGTAAATATCTGCAGGATTTGCTAGATAAGTAATATATTTGACAAATTATTAGCAGATACATCAAAAATTGTACAGAATTTAATTGTTAATCAGTAAAAATAGTTACTATGGGAACGAATAGAAGGGACTTCCTGAAAACCCTGGGAGGCGTAGCGCTATTTTCGATTGTGCCGCGTCATGTATTGGGGAACGGTTATATTGCACCGAGTGATCAATTGACAAAAGGTATTATTGGAACGGGTGGAATGGGCCGCGGTCATTTAAATTACGGTGGAACTCGTTTGGTTGCCGTTTGTGATGTAGATAAGAATCATTTGGAGTTGGGAAAGAATCTGGTAAAAGAAAAGATAGCTGCTTATCATGATTTCCGTGATTTGATATTGGATCCGAATGTAGATATTGTTCATATAGCTACACCTCCTCATTGGCATGGTATTATGTCGGTTGAGGCTGCTAAAGCAGGTAAAGATATTTGGTGTGAGAAACCTATGACAAGAACAATCGGTGAAGGAAAGCGTGTGATGGAAGCTGTAAAACAGTACGGACGTATGTTCCGTCTGAATACTTGGTTCCGCTTTACCGACCAATTCTATGGTTTGGGAACACCGGTAAAACCGTTGAAGAAATTAGTACAAAGCGGATTGTTGGGTTGGCCGTTGAAAGTAACGATCAGCAAGCATACGGGCTTTGACTGGAAATTCTATTGGGTAGGTAAAGAATATCTGGAACCGCAACCAGTACCTAAAGAATTGGATTACGATATGTGGTTAGGTCCGGCTCCTTACAAACCTTATAATGCGCATCGTGTTCATCAGACTTTCCGTGGTTATTGGGATTATGATGGTGGTGGTTTAGGTGATATGGGACAGCACTATATTGATCCGGTACAGTATATTTTAGGAAAAGATAATACGAGTCCGGTGAAAGTTGAAGTAGATGCTCCTCAACAACACCCGGATGCTGTAGGTACATGGCGTTCGATTACCTATACATATGAAGACGGATGTCAGATTGTTTTGTGGGGTGGTGATTTCGGTGATCCGAATACGCCGTATATTGCAGGACCGAAGGGTAATGTTTATAAGAACTTTGTATGTGATATTCCTGATTGGGAAAAGAAATTATCAGACTATCCGGAACCGGAACCGCAGGTGACAGATTTCATTGAATGTATCAAGACTCGCCAGCCATTTGCTCTAAATGAACAGAATGGTTTCCGTTCTGCTACGATTGTGAATATGGGAGCTGTTGCTCTTCGCTTGAATCGTACGTTGGAATTTGATCCGGTGAAATTAGAGTTTATCAACGATGAGGCCGCTAACCGGTTGTTAGATCAACCTATGCGTGCACCATGGAATATTTAACCCATAAATTAAAAGAAGAAAAGATGAAAAAGGTATATATTTCAATCAGCGCCTTGTTGTTGTGTGCTAATTTATCATTTGCTCAAACTCCGGCAAACCGTACAGCAAAGACTATTGCTGCAGATGTGTTGGCCCAGATGCCGGCAGAACAACAGGCTGAATACAATAAACAAATCAGTGAACTGAGTGCTGCTGGCGAAGAAGCCGTATTTACGTTGATTAATATGATCAATGCCCCAGGTAAGGGCAGTAATGCTAAAGTTGATTATGCATTGAGTGGCTTGAGTCATTTCGTAATGGCAAAAGGACAGGAAAATGCGCGTCAGGTAGTGGCTAAAGCTTATATTCAGGCATTGGATAAAGTGGAAGAACGGGAGACAAAAGCATTTATCATCCGTCAGTTGCAGATAGTCGGACAAGATGATGCTGTTGAAGCACTTTCTGCCTATTTAGGTAATCCGGAATTAAGTGGACCTGCTGCACGTGCATTGGCTGCTATCGGTACTGAGAATGCCGGACAAGCTTTGAAAGCGGGTTTGATGCGCCGGATGGGAACAGCCGAGACTCAGAAAGATATATTGGAAGCCATTGCAGAGGCTCAAGTGGCCGGAACAGAAGATTTGGTGAAAGTCTATGTAAGCAATGAAGATCCCAATATGCAGAAAGTAGCTCGTTATGCATTAAGCCGGGTAGGATCTGTTGCTTCTTTATCCGTGTTGGCTGACGCAGCCAAGGCTGTTAATTATACGATGGAACCAAGCGGTGCGAATGAAGCGTATATTACATTAATTAAACGGATTGCAGAACAAGATCCCAAGGCGGCAGAGAAGGCAGCAAAGGACTTGTTGAAGCGGGCAACGAAGGCTGGTAAGACGCAGACTCGTGAGGCAGCATTGCAGATATTGATTTCTGTTGCGGCAGATAAACAGGCTGCTACTAAATTGGTCTTGACAGCATTGAAAGATGATTGCAAGGATTATCGGAATGCGGCATTAAGATATGCTTCTGATTTTGTAGATGAAGCATCTTATATCGAAATAGCGAAAACGATGGTAAAGGCCAAACCTGAAGTAAAGGTTGACATATTGAATTGGCTAGGTCGTGAAGCTAAGTGCCCGAAGAAACATGATACTGTTCAGAAGTTGATGCTTCGCTTCGATCAATCACTGGCTCAGGTCTTGACACAGCAGTTGAATGTAAACGACTTTGCGGTACAACAGGCTGCGGTTTGGACGATGGTAAAAATAGGAGATAAAGGTTATATTCCAACATTAGCTAATTTGTTGACAGATTCTGATAAACAAATTGTTCTGTTGGCACAGGATGCCTTGTTGGCTTTCCCTGGAGATATTGATGATGCAGTAGCTAAAGCTATAAATAAGGCTTCGGATATAGGAAAGATTGCAGGAATGGAGTTGCTGGCTGTTCGGATGGCAGATTCGAAGATCAATACGGTGTTGGAACAGACGAAATCTTCATCGGCAGAAGTGAAGAAAACAGCCTATGCTACTTTAAAGAGTGTTGTCGCTGCAAAAGACTTTACTCAGATCTGTGGAATGTTGGAATCTGCTGGAGCTGATGAAAAAGCAGCTTTGCAGGATGCCGTTATCGCTTGTGTACATTTTATGCCGGAAGCAGAACAGGTAGAAACTGTTACACGCCGGATGTATCAGGCTGGTGATGCTAAGAAGCATTTATATTATAAGGTATTGGCTTCAACTGGTAAACCGAAGGCTTTACAAATCATTATTGACGGATGTGAAAAGAATACAGGTGCCGGAAAAGATGCTGCTGTAGGAGCTTTGTTGGAATGGAAAGGTATTGAAGCGGCTGATTATCTGTATGAAGTAGCTCAATCTGGTGGACAGATAGCTTCTAAGGCTTTGACTCGCTATGTGAACTTGATTTCTTCTTCTGATATGACGGGTGAGAACAAGTTACTTCGTTTGCGTAAGGCGATGGATGTAGCTAAGGATAATGAAGTAAAGGGTTTGATCTTATCCAAGGTTCAGGATACAGGTACGTATTTGGCTTTGTTGTATGCAGGAGAATATTTGGATGATAAGTCCGTTCAACAACCAGCTGCCAATGTTGTAATGAACATTGCTTTGGGACATAAGGAATATACCGGACAGAATGTAAAGGCTCTGCTGGAAAAGGTTATGCAAGTATTGGATAATCCGGATGCTCATTATCAGAAAGAAGGTATAAAGAAGCATTTGGCTGAAATGCCGGATGAAGTGGGTTTTGTTTCCATGTTTAATGGAAAGGATTTGACTGGTTGGAAAGGTTTGGTTGAAAATCCGATTGCTCGTGCGAAGATGAAACCTGCTCAGTTGGCAAAAGCTCAGGCGAAGGCAGATGAGCAGATGCGTAAGGATTGGAAGGTTGAAGATGGCTGTTTGGTATTTGAAGGTTCCGGTTTTGATAACTTGTGTACCGAAAAGCAATATGGCGACTTCGAAATGTATGTAGAATGGATGCTTGATCCGGCCGGACCGGAAGCTGATGCTGGTATTTATTTGCGTGGTACGCCTCAGGTACAGATTTGGGATACAGCACGTGTAAACGTAGGTGCTCAGGTTGGTTCTGGTGGTTTGTATAACAATCAGAAGAATGAAAGCAAACCTACAAAAGTAGCTGATAACAAATTGGGCGAATGGAATACATTCTACATTAAGATGGTTGGTGACCGTGTTACAGTAGATTTGAATGGTGAACGCGTAGTGGATAACGTAATCATGGAAAACTACTGGGATCGCAGTCAGCCTATCTTCCCGATTGAGCAGATTGAATTACAGGCGCACGGTAGTAAATGTTCTTTCCGTAACTTGTATATCAAGGAACTGAAACGTCATGAACCGTTCCAGTTGTCGGAACAGGAGAAGAAAGAAGGTTTCCAGATTCTGTTTGACGGAACTAATATGCACGAATGGCAGGGAAATACAGTTGACTATGTGCTGGAAGATGGTTGTATCGCCATGAATCCTTCCAAGAGCTTTGGCGGAAACTTATATACTAAGAAAGAATATGCCAACTTCGTTTACCGCTTTGAATTCCAATTAACACCTGGAGCAAACAATGGTATCGGATTGCGTACTCCAATGGGTGTTGATGCGGCTTATCATGGTATGGAAAGTCAGATTCTGGATTGTGAGCATCCGATTTATAAGGATATTACTCCGCTTCAGCATCATGGTTCTATTTATGGAATCATTCCTGCTAATGAAAACCATAAGAAAGCCATTAAGCCGGTAGGTGAATGGAACGAAGAAGAAATCATTTGTGATGGTGATAATATTAAGGTAACAGTAAACGGTATTGTTATCGTGGAAGGTAATATCCGTGACGCTGTGAAGAATGGAACACCCGATGGTCATGAACATCCGGGATTGTTCAATAAGAAAGGATATATCGGTTTCTTAGGACATGGTTCGCCTGTGAAGTTCCGTAATATCCGTATTAAAGAGCTGAAATAATAGATTCTTTCCATTTTTAGGGCAGGAGTTTTATGTGGAGGTTGTTTCTCCATGTAGAACTCCTGTTCTTTTTTCCTGCCTATTACTGAAATGTTTCTTAAGAAGGACGTTGCTTTTCAGAAGGAATATCGTACTTTTGTATGTACTCATTATTAATCTTAAACATAGAATTCGATGAAATCCGTATTAATCTTAGGGGCTGCTGCGGCTTTATTGGCTTCATGTACGGCCCAACCCAAGAAGGAAAACTCTTCTGCAGAAATACAAAAACCGAATGTAATCTTTTTAGTGGCCGATGATATTGGCTTTGGTGACTTTAGTTGCAATGGCGCGACAGAGATAAGTACGCCGAATGTGGATAAACTGGCTTCGCAAGGGGTTCGTTTTACGGATGCTCATGCCGTAGCGGCTACCAGTACGCCTTCCCGTTATTCGTTGTTTACAGGACATTATGCCTGGAGAAGAAATGATACGGGTATTGCTGCCGGAAATGCCGGTATGGTGATTCGTCCTGAACAGCCTACGGTAGCTGATATGTTCCAGTCGTGCGGCTATGCGACGGGTGCAGTTGGCAAATGGCATTTGGGCTTGGCCGATAAGACTGGCGGACAGGATTGGAATGGTTTCATTACACCGGGACCAAAAGATATTGGGTTTGAATATTCTTATATTATGGCAGCAACGGGCGATCGTGTTCCGTGTTGTTGGGTGGAGAATCAACGGATTGTCAATTTGGATCCGAATGATCCGATTGAAGTGAGTTATACAACGCCGTTCCCGGGAGAACCTTTAGGAAAAGATCATCCGGAATTATTGACAAAGCTGAAGCCGAGTGTCAATCATGGGCATGATCAGGCGATTGTGAACGGAATTTCCCGTATCGGGTATATGAAAGGTGGTAAGCAGGCTTTGTGGGAAGATGAGTTTATTGCGGATAGTATCACAACGAAAGCTGTACAGTTTATCGACCGTCATAAGGATGAACCGTTCTTCTTGTATGTAGGAACGAATGATGTACATGTTCCTCGTTATCCGCATCCTCGTTTTCAGGGTAAGAGCGGTATGGGCTTCCGCGGAGATGCTTTGTTGCAGTTTGACTGGACTGTGGGAGAGATCATGAAGGCATTGGAGAAAAACGGATTGGCAGAAAATACATTGATTGTACTTACCAGTGATAATGGTCCGGTGGTAGATGACGGATATCAGGATCGGGCTGTAGAATTGTTGGGAAATCATCGTCCTTGGGGTGAATTCCGTGGTGGAAAATATAGTAACTTTGAGGCAGGAACACGTGTTCCGCTGATTGTATCTTGGCCGAAACAAGTCAAGCCGGCAGTATCGGATGCGTTGGTTTCGCACATTGATTTATATGCTTCGATGGCTAAGCTAATGGGGAAGACGTTGGAAGCTGGTGCTGGAGTGGACAGTCAGGATTATCTGGATGCTTTCTTGGGCAAAGATACCAAAGGTCGTGATTATGTGATTGAATTTGCCGGAGCATTGTCGGTGTCTGACGGACAATGGAAGTATATCACACCGAATAATAAGCCGGCGTATGCCAAACTGACGAATACCGAATTAGGAAATAGTCCGGAAGATCAGCTTTATCATTTGAAAGAAGATATTGGCGAGAAGAATAACGTCGCATCCGAACATCCGGATATTGTAGCGAAACTGAAGAAGATACTGGAAACAGAAAGTTCTAAGTAATCAGAACGGGAATGATGATGGTAAAAGCTGTTTTGTTTTCGGTGTTGCTGACTTGTTCCTGGCAGGCGGCAGCCTTGCAACCGGAGATGCAAGAAGAGAAACGTGCTGCCGAATATGTGAATCCTTTTATCGGTGCAAGTACGAATGTGCGGGATGCCGGTGCTTATCATGGATTGGGAAAGACTATTCCGGGAGCGACTTATCCTTTTGGATTGGTACAGCTGAGTCCGAATACGATTACCGGAGGTGATAATGGTTCGGGCTACAGTGATGAGCATGAAAGTATCGAAGGTTTTGCCTTTACGCAGATGAGTGGAATCGGTTGGTATGGCGATTTAGGAAATTTCCTGGTTATGCCAACGATCGGACCGATGCATACAAATTCTGGAAAACTGGAGAATCCGGATGCCGGTTACCGTTCGCGTTACGATAAAGCATCGGAATATGCCCGGGCCGGATATTATTCCGTTTATTTGTCGGACTACCGGATTCGGACGGAAGCGACGGTAGCTCAGCGAGCAGGCATGCTTCGGTTTACTTTTCCGGAAGGAAAGGATTCGCGTATCCAGATTGATTTGGCACGTCGCGTAGGCGGAACTTCTACTTGGCAGGAAATTAAAGTGGTGGATGATCATACGATTTCTGGTAAGATGATTTGTACGCCCGATGGTGGCGGTTGGGGAAATGGCGATGGAAAGCCTGACTATACGGTCCATTTTTATGCACAGTTTTCCAAACCGTTGAAGAATTATGGTGTTTGGTCGGTGGCTATTCCCGAAGGACAATCCCGAAAACGGGAATTTGTTGAATCGGAAGCGTTTCAACAGCTGACTGCCGGAGCCGAGATTCATCGGCAGGTTTCTTCGTTTGAAGGGAAACATCTCGGTTTCTTTACCGAGTTTGAAACAGCCAAGGATGAGGAAGTCTTGATGAAAGCCGGTATCTCTTTCGTCAGCGAAGAGAATGCACGTGAGAATCTGGAAACCGAAATAGCTGATTGGGACTTCGAACGGGTATTGCAATCCAATCAGCAGGCTTGGAATGAGGCGTTGTCGAAAGTGGAAGTTGCTTCGGATGATGAAGAACTGAAGCATATTTTCTATACGGCTTTGTATCGTACGATGATTGATCCACGTTTGTATTCGGATGCGAATGGCGAGTATATGGGCGGAGACAAGAAGATTCATCAGACGGGTAGTTTCCAGAAACGGACGATCTTCAGTGGTTGGGATGTTTTCCGCAGCGAGATGCCGCTCCTGACTTTGATTCGTCCGGATGTGATCAGTGATATGCTCAATTCGTTGATTACGTTGGCTGATGAGAGTGGAAAAGGTTATTTGGAACGTTGGGAGTTCCTGAATGCCTATAGTGGATGTATGATCGGGAATCCGGCTATTTCTGTACTGGTTGATGCCTATAAGAAGCATATACGGAACTATGATTTGGAGAAGGCTTGGCAATATGCGGAAGAATCTTCGCGCCTGTTTGGTAATGCGAAGCATGGTTATGTGCCGGGTTCGATTTCTTCGACGCTTGAGTATGCTTATACCGAATGGTGTATGGCTGAGCTGGCAAAGGCTTTGGGCAAGACTTCCGAAGAACAGCATTACCGGAAGCTGGCTAAATCGTATCAGCATATTTATGATGCCGAGCATCGCAGTTTCCGACCGAAGGACGAAAAGGGGAATTTCTTGCCTTGGCCCGAAAAAGGAAGGTTGACGGAAGGTTATGGAAGTGTGGAGTCGAATCCTTTCCAGCAAGGTTGGTTTGTTCCGCATGATATTGAAGGCCTGACTCAATTGATGGGCGGACGGGAAAAGACGATTGAAGAACTGGATTATATGTTTGCCAATACGCCGACCGACTTTCTTTGGAATCAGTTCTATAATCATGCGAATGAGCCGGTACATCATGTACCTTTCCTGTACAATCGGTTGGGACAACCTTGGAAAACGCAGTATTGGACGCGCTTTATCTGCCAGAAGGCTTATAAGAATGAGGTGAAAGGTTTGGTGGGAAATGAAGACGTCGGACAGATGTCGGCATGGTATGTGTTGGCATCCATCGGAATGCACCCGATTTGTCCCGGTGATACACGGATGGAACTGAGTGCGCCTTTATTCGACGAAGTAACGCTTCGGCTGGCCGGAGGCAAGGTGTTTACGATCCGTGTCAAAGGACAATCTCCGCAGAATACGTATATTCAGTCTGCTACACTGAACGGTAAGCCTTATACAAAATGCTATATCGATTATCAGGACGTTGTACAAGGCGGTGTATTGGAGCTTACTTTGTCCGATCAGCCCAATAAGAATTGGGGTGTCGGGGAATAAAGAGTTCCTGAATGGCTTATTGAAGAAGAAAGAATTAGAGTTTAATTCGTTTGGCGATGAAGCAGGCCTTTTTGCAATTACATCTTGCTGTTTTGTTGGCTTCTTGTTCCGGTATCTTCGGAAATCTTATATTGTTGGATCCAGTATTGATTACGGGATACCGGATGCTGTTGGCAAGTGTGATGCTGTTACTCCTTTTGTTCATAAAGTATGGCAGGATTATCGTTGGTAGAAAAGATAGTCATATTCTGTGGCTTGGAGTGTTATTGGCTTTTCATTGGATATTTTTCTATGGAAGCATCAAGTATGCGAACGTATCGGTTGGAGTAGTTTGCTTTTGTTTGTCAGGTTTCTTTACGGCTCTTATTTCACCCTGGATAAACCGGAAGAGGATTTCGTGGGTTGAACTGTTGCTCAGTTCACTGACTTTGGCAGGTATTTCGCTGATATTCCATTTTGATGCTTCTTTTCGTATTGGTATTGTATTGGGAATTGTTTCGTCTTTGCTGTTTGCGTTCTATGCTACGTTGAACGAACGTGTTAACCAGTCAGGACAGGTTGTAAAGACAACGGCTTTGCAGATGGTGGGCGGGACTTTTGCCATAGGATTACTGCTCCCTTTTTATCATGCAAGTAAATCTTCGTTATCCTTGCTTCCCTCTTGGGAAGATCTCGTGTTTTTGATCCTGTTAGCCTTGGGTTGTACGGTCTGTATGTGCATGTTATTGAACCGGGCGCAGAAGACAATCAGTGCTTTTACCGTGAGTCTGAGTTTTAATTTAGAGCCGGTTTACAGTATTCTGCTGGCTGTCATTTTGTTTGATGAAGACAAAATGTTGGGAACATCCTTTTATGTAGGTTTGTCATTGATTGTCCTTTCGTTGGTTCTTCAGATGGTGTATCAAAAATTCTCCTCTCAATAAAACTCATTTTTAGGACTGAATAAAACAGATGATGCGAGGTGCTTGGCCCTTCCTTTCATTTGTCAATGCCAATATAAACGGACTTTATTCCGATTTTCCGTTATATTTTTATCGTTTCACCCTTGTGATACGATCGTCTCACCTAGGTGGAACGATCGTTCCACAGCTGTGAAGAGATCGTTCCACCCGGGTGAAACGGTAAAAAATTGCTTTCTAAAGGAATTAGAAGTGTCATTTAACGGATTTAGTTGACTTAAAATCTCTTTATAAATAAAAGGGGTTGACTTTCGTTTAACTTATTTCTGAACGAGGTTGACTCGTTTATTCTTTCTCATCTTCCTCCAGCGGTCCGATTTCCGGAATGATTTTTCGGGCATCTTCGGCACTTAATGTATCCACATCTTTCAGGCGACGTTGGATCGCACGGGTACGAACTCCCAAGACATTGTCGATTTGTCCGTTGGCAGTTTCCAGATGTTTCTTTGCCTTTTCCAGCATTCCGCCCATCGATTCAAATTCTTTCTTGACAGCTCCCAGTATCTTCCAAACCTCACCCGAATATTTCTGAATGGCAAGGGTACGGAATCCCATTTGCAAACTGTTCAGGATGGCTGCCAAGGTTGTTGGGCCTGTAACTACGACGCGGTAATGACGTTGTAAATCTTCCAGCAAGGCCGACCGGCGAACCACTTCGGCATATATCCCTTCGAAAGGCAGAAACATAATCCCGAATTCGGTCGTAGCTGGCGGATCCAGGTATTTGTCAGAAATATCTTTCGCCATCTTCCGGATGGTTGTTTCCAGATTCTTCCCGGCCGTCTCGATTTGTTGCGGGTCGGCCGTATCGTACGCATCGAGTAGTTGTTCATACATATCCTTCGGAAACTTGGCATCGATCGGTAGATAAACACATTGAGCCAGATCATCTTTTCCCGGTAATTTGACGGCAAATTCGACCAACGCGTCCGAACCTTTCTTGGTTTTTACATTGGCTTCATACTGTTCGGGAGCCAACAGTTGCTCAAGCAACATGCTTAACTGTATTTCTCCGATGTTTCCTCTCGTCTTGACGTTGCTTAATACCCGTTTCAATCCGCCTACATCCTGCGCCAAAGTCTGCATTTCACCCAAACCTTTCTGCACATTCTCCAGTTGTTCGTTGACGAGGCGGAACGACTGGCTGATACGTTCGTTGAGGGTTTTCTGCAGCTTTTCTTCTACCGTGATGCGGATTTCTTCCAGTCTTTTTTCCGTATGATTCACCAAAAGCTGTTGTTGTTCGTTCAGTGAAGCAAACTTTTCCCGTTGCAACGCATTGAAACTGGCAATTCCCCGGTCGAATGCTGCCCGGAATTCATTCATGGAATTAGCCAGTTCCGCCCGATTCTCTTTGGCTACCATACGACTTTCTTCGCGATTCAGTTTGAAATCTTCGCGGAAATTCTTTTCAATCCGTTCAAAGCCCTGCTGGATATCGTGACGTAACAAGTCTGTTTGGTTCACCGATTCTTTCTCAGAAATCCGTTTCCAGATGAAAAACTGGAAAAGTAATACCAAGAATAATAAAATGAGAATAATCCAATCCATATTGTTTGTTTTTGATTTATACGAATCTGTTTCCTCTTTAAAGACTGCCAAAATTAATGAATGTTTCGGATGAACGAAGCTGTATAACCATATTTTTCATGTCAAAAACACACTGCTTAAAAGAAGTTAAAACGGGAAACTTTTTGCGGAAATGCTTGTTTAGTAAATGAAAAGCGTATTATATTTGTAACGCTTTGGTAATGTTTAATAATAGAAAACAAAAATCCATGGCAGAAATAACATTTAAAGGGATGGCCGTTCATACGAACGGAAACTTACCCCAAGTAGGAGCTGAAGCTCCCAATTTCAGAGGTGTTAAAAACGATTTGTCTGAATTATCTTTAACTGATTTGAAAGGCAAACGTGTAGTCTTGAATGTCTTCCCCAGTTTAGATACACCTGTGTGTGCAAATTCGGTAAGGCGTTTTAATAAAGAGGCCGCCTCTCTTCCCAATACAGTGGTATTGGCTGTTTCCAAAGATTTACCTTTCGCTCAGAGTCGTTTTTGTACGACAGAAGGAATTGAGAACGTGATCAGTTTATCTGCTTTCCGTTGTTCTTGTTTTGAGGATGGTTACGGAATGTTGATGACGGATGGTCCATTGAAAGGTCTGTTGGCTCGAGGTGTTATCGTTGTTGACGAAGCCGGAAAAGTAATTTATGAAGAATTGGTATCTGAGATTATAAACGAGCCCAATTATGAAGCAGCGTTAGCTGTATTGAAATAAATAGATTATTGTTTTTCATTGGTTAAAGTTAAGGGTTAGTGTAGGAGGCTGCTAGATGTGAATCTCGCAGCCTTTGTTTTTGTTGGCCTTCATTAATCTCTCCTTTCGATTGTGCTATTATTTGGAAAATAATCGTTTATTTTGCACCCGATTTAAATGATACAATAAAGTTATGTTGAATTTCATCAAAAACTGGACATTACCTATTGCCATGCTGGCAGGTGTCCTGGGATATTTATTGTTTGTTCATGTCCCCTTGTTAGAACCAACCAAACCCCTCGTAAATCAACTGATCGCTTTTCTGACTCCTTCATTGATTTTTGCTCAGTTATTGCTTACTTTCTGTAAGGTAAATATTCGGGATTTAATGCCGGTGCGCTGGCATGGTTGGTTACTCTTGTTTCAGATAATCTCTTGTCTGCTGATGGTAGCTGTTTTATTGTTGAGTAAACTGGATGTGGCTTATCGGGAAGTATTCGAAGGAGCGATGGTTTGTCTGATTTGTCCGACTGCTACGGCTGCTGCAGTTATTACCGGTAAGTTGGGAGGAAGTGTTTCAGCGCTGACAACCTATACGTTGTTATCCAATATCTTGGCAGCTGTGGCCGTGCCTTTATTGTTCCCATTGGTCGAACCACATGCCGATTTGTCTTTCTTTACCGCTTTCCTGAAGATATTAAGTAAAGTCTTTCCATTATTACTGTGTCCGTTCTTTGCTGCCTGGCTGATTCGTCTGTATTTGCCGAAAATACATCAATGGTTATTGAATATGCATGACTTGGCTTTTTATCTGTGGGCTGTTGCATTAACCATCGTAACGGCACAGACCTTTAAATCGTTGGTAGAAAGTGATACTCCTGCCTCTGTCAAGATACTGATCGCTTTAGCCGGCTTGTTTGCTTGTGCTGTCCAATTCTTGTTGGGAAAGAAGATTGGTACGCATTATCACGACCGGATCAGTGCAGGCCAGGCTTTAGGACAAAAGAATACCGTCTTGGCAATCTGGATGGCTTATACGTATTTGGATCCGGTATCGTCGTTGGCTCCCGGTTCATACGTCTTATGGCAAAATATCATCAATAGCTATCAGCTTTGGAAGAAGCGGAAGAAGGAAGGGAAATAAAGAAGGAATATAAATAAAATCAATAAATTGAGTAGTGATGATGAGAATTTGGATTTTTTGTTTGTTGTTGGGACTGAGTGGAAATTTATGTGCACAGGTTGCTAAAGATTCAGTAACAATAAGAGGAACTGTGACAAATTATGATGGAATACCATTGGATAGTGTGACAGTTATGTGGCAAAATCCTTCTTTTAATAGTGTTGTACAAGCTTTGACTGACAAGTCTGGAAAGTATGAGTCTCGTGTTCCGGTAGGAAAATATCAAAGTTTAATCGCAGTGAACTTTTCACGTTATACACATTTTGCAAAACCAGAATTACCCAAAGAAGAACGATGCTTGGAGTTTTGGGCGTGGGATTTTATTGCGGATCATGATACAACTTTGGATATTAGATATGACCGTATGGAAGTATATGGAATGCGAGTTTTTCGGATTCCGGGAGGAATGCCTGCCTATCAAATTTATGTTCGACCAATGGGCTTAACTCGTTTTCAGAAATGGATGGATGAAGCTAAAGATAAATCACTTATTCGTGGACAGGTATTAGACCCGAAGGATAATCAAGAGATTAATGTGAATGCGGAAGGAGTACTTCTGGCACCTCAGATGGATCAATTGCAAGCGAGAATATGGGTTGATGGGGAAGAAGTTCCTATTCTTATGAAACAAGAAGTAAAAGAATATATCAGTAAAGATCAATGGCATAATGCCTATTTATTCACTGTGAATATGCCGCAGGCAACTACTGATAGGCCTTATTGTATTTTTAAGATGGAACTGACCGATTTGGAAAATGGAGATCGGGGAGAAGGGCTTTATTATTTAGAGAAAGAGAATTATAAACAGTAAGTAAGATAAAGAATCTTAGAAAAGTGGGGTTATAAACGATACCCCACTTTTAGCATCAGATCGTATGTAGCGTAATCTACTGTATCGTGATATTTGTAATCCGTTTTTCGGTTGAAGAAACGATTGGAAAGAGCAATGCTCCATTGTTTCTTGAACTGATAGGCCAGAAGAATGGAGAATACCGTCAGTCGGGCATTGCTTTTGTCGCCTTGCACGCTTAATTCATTCGGATCAACCGTGCTCCAGTCTAAGTCCGGATCGTATCCTTTCCAGGTAAAGATATGATAGTTTTCCAGGTTAAGCAAGAGAGCTAACTGTTTGTTATAAATCAAACCGGCTCCGCCCTTGATGCTATATCCGCTTCCCAGATTATAATCGCGTTCGCCCAACTTCATATAGTCCGAGAGACTAGCTCCCAAAGCGACTCCGTTGGTGTATAATTCGCCATATACCAATGTCTTGTTTCCCGGATCCGGGTTCTTATAGTAAATAGCACCTAGACCGGCTGCGGCCGCTTCGGATATACGGTAAGGAGCAATTAGCTGGTTGTTTTTCGAGTTAATATCAGAATCGTAATAGTCGAAATGCTGGAAGATTCCAAACATCAGTGAGCGGTTGTCTTTCTGCCATATATTCTTTCCCCACAAGGCTCCGATTGCATTTACCTGGTTGATGAGGGGCTGATTAATTACATCCATGCCCAGTTTGAAACGAAACCATTCGTAGGGTGTATAATTCTCATCATTAAATGGATTGCCATAATTCAAGGCTAAATCGAAATGTAAACTGGAAGAGCCTTTTCTCGATTTCTCTTCGTCTGCCAGAAACCGCGGACCCATACTGAGGATCAAGTTGACGGGAACATTCGAATAACTGCGACCTTTATAATTTCTCCGTTTCCAGGATTCGCCGGTGATAAGACGATTGATTCCCCGCATGGGCGAAATGATGCCGGTAAGCAATTCGCGTCCGACACGTTCCCAGCCGGTTGCCCGGTTATCGATAAATAAGTCCGACAGCCGGTAGGTGATTTCTCCCAAAGCAACTCCTCCGAAAGTAGTAGCCATCATGTCATTAATGGAAGGAGCTTCCGTTTCCATGAAAAACTCCCACATCAGGCTTCCGCCGGCCGAATAAGGTATGGATTGCCAGAAGTTCAATCCATTACTACGTGCCGCATTGAAGTATAATCCGCCATGATACGGATGAGCAAACAGATTGGTGGTGAATTTATCGCTGTCCCATACCGGTCCGCGCTTGAAATTGCTTTTGATGGTGTTCCAATTGATGCGAGCCCAGCTTTCTTTTACTACATAACGGTCAAAAGCCCATACTGCCAGATTGGTTCCGATAACTTCGCCGGCAGCCCAAAAAGGTTTGGGTTTCAATACCGAGATCGAATCACTGGTGAAATAACGAGATTCCATCTGAGGCAAGTATTCTTGGCTATAACTGTATCTGAAAGTAAAGATAGATAAGAATATAATAAGTAGATACTTGAACTTCATGTGTCGATAGTTTGAATTAGAACGGCAAATATCTGTAAAAATCTTTTTATATCAATGGTCAATATCACTATAAAAGTATTTGTTTTCGCAAGATAGAAGGGCTTTTTCAGCCAATACGTTGGTTTGGATAGAAAACAGTTCTTATCTTTGCGCCTAAAAAATAAAATGATAGACTTCATTACTTTATGTGATTATGTAGGAACATTTGCTTTCGCTATCAGTGGAATCCGTTTGGCATCTGCCAAGAAATTCGACTGGTTCGGGGCTTATGTTGTGGGTGTGGTAACAGCCGTCGGTGGTGGAACCATCCGAGATGTGTTGTTGAATGCTACACCTTTCTGGATGTTGCAATTATCTTATTTGGTCATTTCCGGGTTAGCCCTGTTGTTTGTATTGGTATTCCGGAAATATGTTGTTCGCCTGAATAATACATTCTTTATATTTGATGCCATCGGACTGGGGCTTTTTGCCGTAGTGGGTATTGCCAAGACGCTCGATTTTGGTTTCCCGATGTGGGTGGCCGTTGTCATGGGAACGATTACCGGAGCATTTGGCGGTATGATGCGAGATATTCTGATTAATGAAGAGCCTCTTATCTTCCGGAAAGACATTTATGCTTTGGCCTGCGTATTCGGCGGATTGATTTATTATCTCTGTACTTGTTTTGAGCTGCCTCTTCCTCTTACCCAATTCGTATCGGCGGCATCAGTTTTTATCGCACGTGTCGTAGCTGTCAAGTATCATATCAGTTTGCCGGCTTTGAAAGGGGAGGAATAATGGTTTCTCCCTTTGTCTGGATGTCCTTTTTAGATAAACGAAGAATGTTTTCAAGATAAACGAGAATCGATTTTGATTCTCGTTGGAATCAAATTAGAAAGTCAATAGGGTAGATTCTTTTCCCAAGATAGAGGAAATTTCCGCTAGTTTGGTTATCTTTGTGATTCAAAAACAAAGGTTATGACGGATAATAAGCAGCAGGCATCTATCTTATTGATATATACAGGTGGAACAATCGGTATGATTGAAAACCCGGAAACCGGAGTGTTGGAAGTATTCGACTTTCAGCATCTTGCCGAGAATGTTCCGGAATTGAAGTTCTTGGGACACCATGTTGATACCTATCAATTTGATCCGCCATTGGATTCATCAGCCATGGGACCTGATTCGTGGATGAAAATCGTAAAGATTATTGCGGATACGTATCAGAAGTATGACGGATTTGTGATCCTGCACGGGACGGATACCATGTCATATACGGCTTCGGCCCTGAGCTTTATGTTGGAGAATCTGACTAAGCCGGTGATTCTGACCGGTTCTCAGTTGCCAATCGGTATGTTGCGGACGGACGGGAAGGAAAACCTGATTACTGCCATAGAGATTGCTGCTGCCAAAGAAAACGGCTTCCCGATAGTTCCGGAAGTCTGTGTATTCTTTGAGAATGAATTGATGCGTGGTAATCGTACCTGTAAGGCCAATGCGGATAACTTCAATGCCTTCCGTTCGTATAATTATCCCTCGTTGGCACATGCCGGTATTCATATCAAGTATGACGTGACTCAGATTTATTATCCGGTATCTCGCAGACCTTTGAAACCTCATTATTTATTGGATCGGAATATTGCCATCCTGAAGCTTTTCCCGGGAATATCGCCTTCGGTAGTTGAATCTATTCTGAACATTCCCGGATTGAAGGGTGTTGTTATGGAAACATTCGGTAGCGGAAATGCGCCCGTTGACAAGTGGTTCTTGCAAATGTTGGAAGAAGCCGTTGGGCGTGGGGTGGTTATCGTAAACGTTACGCAATGTCGGGCTGGAAGTGTTGAGATGCATCGGTATGAAACCGGGCAGAAATTACTCGAGATAGGTGTTATCAGTGGGTACGACAGTACAACGGAAAGTGCCGTGACCAAACTGATGTTCCTGTTTGGGCACGGATTAACGCCGAATGAGGTAAAAGAGCATATGAATTGTTCGCTGATAGGTGAAATAACCATTCCCGATTCGTTTGTGCGCTCTTGAAGAAGAATAAAAATAGAACAATATATGAAATTGATTTTTTTTAGCCTGGCTAGTGGTAGCAGTGGTAATTGCTACTATTTGGGGACGCCGGAGTACGGATTGCTGATTGATGCCGGAATCGGTATCCGTACTATCAAAAAGGTATTGAAAGATCGTTCCATTGATTTATCGCAGATTGTGGCTATCTTGGTCACACACGACCATGCAGACCATATTAAGACGGTAGGTTATTTGGGAGAAAAAATGAGTATTCCGGTATATACAACCGAAGGTGTTCACCGGGGAATAGCAAAAAGCCGGTATGTGGAAGAAACTCTTACAACCTCTAAGCGGGTCATTGAGAAAGAAGTCCCATTCTTTATCCGGGATTTTGAAGTAACAGCATTCCCTGTTCCTCACGACAGTACCGACAGTGTCGGGTATTATATAAAGTATGGAAAGCATCGTTTTACCATTGCAACCGATGTGGGACATATCAATGAGAAAGTCAGTGAATACATCTGTAAGGCGAATCATTTGGTACTTGAAGCCAATTATGATGATGAAATGCTTCGGTATGGAAATTATCCGCAGTTCTTGAAAGAAAGGGTAGCCGGACCAATCGGGCATCTGAGTAATCAGGAAGCTGCCGAATTTTTGGCAACACATTATACACTCGATTTGAAGAATATCTGGCTTTGCCATTTAAGTCGGGATAACAATCATCCGGAACTGGCTTATAAGACAGTGGATATCCGTCTTTTTGAAGAAGGAATCCGTGTCGGAAAGGATGTTTCGTTGGTAGCATTGAAGCGAACGACTCCTTCGGATGTTTATGAGTTTGATGATTAATTTGTAGAAAAAGGCGGGAAAGTTTTTGGTATTTCAAAAAATGTTCCTATCTTTGCACCCGCAATCGCGAAGGAGATTGTAAATAAAGTGTTGACTTCGTAGCTCAGCTGGTAGAGCAAATGACTCTTAATCATTGGGTCGAGGGTTCGATCCCCTCCGAGGTCACAGTAATTATCTTAGATGGGAAGCCTTTTACAGCAAGAAAACTGTAAAAGGCTTTCTTTCATTCTGAGGATAATGAAAACAATATCATTGCTTTTTGTAGATTAGTCTAAAAAACGTATTTTTGTCGCGCAAAGAATCGATATATTTGAAGTATGGAAAATAAAAATAGTGGACTCATGTCGGCTGCTATGTCCTATGGTTTTTCTTTAGGAATATTCTGGATAGTGAAATATATATTCTATATGTTCAGTATGCGCTTCTCTTATTTAGTTGTTATCTATTGGGGAATGTCGCTGGTAGTTCCTTATTTGGCTTATCTGCTGACGAAGCGTTACCGGGAAGATTTAGGAGGTGTTATTTCATTTAGTCAGGCATGGCGGTTTGGTGTCCTTATCTATTTGTTTGCTGCTATGCTTGTATCTGTCATGCATTATGTGTTTTATCGATTTGTAGCTCCTCCTGATTTCTTATCTTCGGCAGTAGAGCAGACAATTGCTTCCTTAAAGCAGATGCAGGTAGATAGTAAGGTCATTTCCTCTATTGAGTCCATGAATTTCTCGCCGATACACATGGCACTTCAAGGTATCTTGAATAATATATTTTACGGTATCATATTGTCTCTTCCTGTAGCTGCTTTGGTTTGCCGGAGAAAGAGCTGATATGGAATAAAAGAAACATCGGTTATAAATAAAGTAATATGGATATATCAGTCGTAATTCCGTTATATAATGAAGCTGAATCACTTCCGGAGCTGTTTGCTTGGATTGAGCGTGTGATGGAAGAAAACCATTTTTCGTATGAAGTTATTTTTGTAGATGATGGTAGTACCGATAACTCATGGGAAATCATAGAAGGTTTTCGACAGAAATCATCTGTTGTAAGAGGAATTCGTTTCCGCAGGAATTATGGAAAGTCTCCAGGTTTGCACTGCGGATTTCAGCGTGCAGAAGGTGATGTTGTGATTACGATGGATGCCGATTTGCAGGATAGTCCGGATGAAATTCCCGAATTGTATCGGATGATTACAGAAGACGGTTATGATTTGGTTTCCGGATGGAAGAAGAAACGGTACGACCCGCTGTCAAAGACAATACCAACCAAGTTGTTTAATGCGACGGCCCGCCGTATCTCAGGTATTCATAATCTGCATGATTTTAATTGTGGATTGAAAGCTTATAAGAAAATAGTGGTGAAGAATATCGAGATTTATAATGACATGCACCGCTATATTCCTTATCTGGCTAAGATTGCCGGCTTTACCAAGATAGGAGAGAAGGTGGTTCATCATCAGGCTCGAAAGTATGGAACAACCAAATTCGGTTTAGATCGTTTTGTCAATGGTTATTTGGATCTGATTACGCTTTGGTTTACATCTAAGTTCGGTAAAAAACCAATGCATTTCTTCGGGTTGTGGGGAAGTGTCATGTTCTTTGTCAGTTTCATTTCTTTACTGATTGTATTGGGAGCTAAAATGGTTTCTCTGATGGCTGGTATGCCAATGCGTTTAGTAACGGATTCGCCTTATTTCTATGTGGCACTGACAGGTATGATTTTGGGAACTCAGATGTTTTTATCCGGATTTGTCGGAGAATTGATTTCCCGAAGTTCTCCTAATCGTAATAATTATAAGATTGCAGAAGAATTATAATGCTTAGATAATAAAGATTGTGTCCGGAGGAACAGGACACAATCTTTCCTGTTTTTAATACGCTATATAACTCATTCATCTTGTATGTCTTTTCTTGAAATCTTGTTGTTGGCAGTCGGCTTGTCGATGGACAGTCTGGCTGTATCGGTGACTAGTGGAGCCGTTATGAAGGAATGTTCCGTGCGCCGGGTTGTTAAGATTGCGTTTGTCTTGGCTTTTTTTCAGGCCATGTTTACTTTGGTTGGTTATTTATTGGGTTTTAGTTTTCTGAAACTGATAGAAACAATCGATCATTGGATTGCTTTTGGGCTGTTACTTTATTTGGGTGGACGGATGATCTGGGAAAGCAGTCAGGAAAAAGAAGAGGATAAAAAGATGAATCCGCTTTGTCTGAAGACTCTTTGTGGATTAGGAATTGCCACTAGTATAGATGCATTGGCCTTAGGAGTTTCATTAGCCATTATGCAAACATCGTTGTCTGTCATTACCTGGACAATTGGAATTGTGACTTTTCTGTTTTCTTCTTTTGGCGTTTGCTTTGGTGCGAAAGTCGGAAACAAAGTGGATTTGAAGTTAGACTTGATAGGTGGTGTTATCCTAATCGGAATAGGAGTAAAAATCTTGATAGAACATCTTTTGGAATTTTAATCATATCCTCTTGTCTGAGGTAGCGATAAATTCTATCAAGATTCTACTTTGTGAAGTTGTTTGCGGTTGCTTTATCTTCTGCGCCTCATTTATTTCATTCTGACATCTGCTCCCCACATCAGTTTTTCCCGAAGCGTCTCGTAGAATGTATGGTTATATCGTTTGATCACCTTAGTCGTATAATCCGCTTTACTGACCTTAAGCTGGATTCCAGCCGGGAATATTTCTGATCTTCCATCCAGCGAGATAAGGAATGTGCGGTTACGGCTTTCCACACCCAAGGTAATCTCAAAGTCATTAGGAATTACCAGCGGACGAACATTCAGTGAATGAGGTGCTACCGGACTCAATACGATGCTATTATCTTGCGGTAGAATGATCGGGCCGTTTACACTCATGGAATAAGCTGTTGAACCGGTTGGTGTTGCAATAACCAGTCCGTCGGCTTGATAGGAAGTCAGATATTCTCCATTCAAGGAAGTATGAATGGTAATCATGGAAGAAGTATCACGCTTTAATACGGCTACTTCATTCAACGCATAGTTATAACCTTTATAAGCCCGGCTTTCAGTTTCCAATCGGAGCAGAATGCGTTCTTCTACTTTATAGTAATGCTTGAAAAGCTCTTCGAGAGTGTCTTCTACGTCTGTGCTGCCTACATCGGCCAGGAAACCTAACCGGCCGGTATTGATACCGAGAATAGGAATATTCTGGCGGTTGACTCTGGCTGCTGTCCGAAGAAAAGTTCCGTCTCCTCCGAGGCTGATGGCAACATCGAGGTCGAAAATATCACCTGTTAAGAGGCCGTTTATTGGTGGCTCGAATCCAAAAGCATCCAGCAGATAGTCGTGAAAAAGTGTATCCACGTAAATCTCTGCCTCTAAAGAAGTCAGTTTACTGAATACCCGTCGGATGATACTCTGCTTTTCTTGCTGATATTGACTGCCAAAAATTCCTACTTTCATATATTCATGTAATGTATTAATTCGTTCATTCGTTGTTGAAATATATCATCTACCAGACCGTTTTCCATAAAGTGCCATAGGACAGTATAGTTAAAACGCTCAAAACTCCGGATAACGGCAGAGGCATCTTCCGAATCAAGTTTTAAGGTAATCAAAAGTTGTCCGTTCTTTTCTTCAGGATGTGTCTGCATAGAAAGTATATGCGCATTGTTCGATTCTACGATACGGGCAATATCCGTCACGGAATAATCAGAAGGAACAACTTCCAGAACGATTGTACTTCCTGGTGCGTCTGCCTGGAAAAAGTCTGTACAGACATCGACTAAATGTTCGCGGGTTACGACGCCTTCGTACTCATCCATGTCGGATATGACAGGGAGAATACTCAGTTTGTTGCGGGTGATCAGCGTCAAGACCTCAAAAAGATGTGTTTCGAGCCGTACAGAAGGTACTTCCGCCAAATACAGATTCCCGATATTTGTGGATAGGTCTGTATGCGAAAGCAGTTCTTTTTCCGAAATAATTCCTTTGTAATAGAATGAATTATCCGATACAACGGGTAGATGCTTCAGTTTATAGTCGTCCATCAAGGTCAATGCATACTCACCCGTATCAAAACTTTTTAACACGGGGATTTCCTTTGTTATGAAATCTTTCACCAACATTTGTCTGCTTATTTCCTAAATACTGCTAATTTTGCAAATTACTAGGTACAAAAGTAATCAAAGAAAAAGATTTAATGATATACGATGACAAATTTAAGTGTAAACATTAACAAAGTAGCAACAATCCGTAATGCCAGAGGTGGCAATATGCCGGATGTATTGAAGTTTGCTCAGGATGCGGAAGCGTTCGGAGCACAAGGTATAACGGTTCATCCTCGTCCGGATGAGCGTCATATTCGCTACAGTGATGTGTACGGCTTAAAGCCGTTGATCAGGACGGAGTTTAATATCGAAGGTTATCCGTGCGATAAGTTCATTGATTTGGTATTAAAGATAAGACCAACGCAAGTTACTTTAGTGCCGGATGCTCCTGATGCCATTACATCAAATGCCGGTTGGGATGTTAAGACAAATCATGCTTTCTTGCAGGATTTGGTAGAACGCTTCACAAGCCATGGCATTCGGACTTCGATCTTTGTTGGAACGGAGTTGGAAAATATAGAGTGGGCAGCCAAGACTGGAACCGACCGTATCGAGCTTTATACGGAACCATACGCATCTCTTTATCCGAAAGACCGCGATGCTGCTGTCGCTCCTTTTGTGGAAGCGGCACGTTTTGCCAAGAATTTAGGCTTGGGTGTCAATGCCGGACATGACTTAAGTCTGGAGAATTTGGCTTTCTTCAGCAAGAATATTCCTTTTTTGGATGAAGTGTCGATTGGTCATGCGCTTATTTGTGATGCTTTGTACTTAGGATTAGAGGAAACGATCAAACAATATAAAGCTTGTTTGGAACAATAAAATATTAATAAAAACCTATTTAAACGATGAGTCTATTTCTTTTATTGCAGTCAGCCGCTCAGGCTGCTGATCAGATGCCTGATTTGACGCAGGTGGCAGAAACAACAGTTCCAACGGAAGCACAGATAAACATTATTGATCTGGCTTTCAAAGGAGGGTGGATTATGGTAGTGTTGTTGTTATTGTCGTTGCTGGCTATCTATATTTTTATCCAGCGCTTTATGGTTATTAAGCGGGCCGGTAAGGAAGATGAGAACTTTATGAATCGCATCAAGGATTATATACATGAAGGCAAGGTAGAATCGGCCTTGAATTTATGCCGTTCGACAAATACTCCTTCTGCTCGTATGATCGAGAAGGGAATTACACGTTTAGGACGTCCGATGAATGATGTACTGGTTGCCATTGAAAATGTAGGTAATCTGGAAGTTGCCAAGTTGGAAAAAGGTTTTCCGGTGATTGCAACGACGGCTGCTGGTGCTCCGATGTTAGGCTTCTTAGGAACAGTAACCGGTATGGTTCGTGCCTTCTTTGATATGGCAAATGCTGGAACGAATGTGGATGTCTCTTTATTATCAAGTGGTATTTATGAAGCTTTGGTAACGACTGTAGGTGGATTGGTTGTGGGTATTATTGCTTTGTTTGCATACAACTATCTGGTATCGCAGGTTGACAATGTAGTCAATAAGATGGAAGCCCGCACGATGGAATTCATGGACTTATTAAATGAGCCTGCCAATTAATAGTATATTCATCCATCTATAAATTGATTGGTTATGGGATTAAAAAGAAGAACTAAAGTATCAGAAGCTTTCAGCATGGCATCTATGACGGATGTGATTTTCCTGCTGTTGATCTTCTTTATGGTGACATCGACGGTCGTAATTCCGAATGCAATCAAGGTAACTTTGCCGCAAGCTCAAAAGCAAACGGCGGCTAAACCGCTGACTCGTGTTACCATCGATGCTTCTTTGAATTATTATGTGGCATTCGGTAAGCAGAAGGAAGTGCAGGTCTCTTTCCAAGAGATTACACCTTTCCTGCAGGATTGTTATGCCAAAGAACCGGAAATGTATGTGGCTTTGTATGCAGACGAAACAGTTCCTTATAAAGAGATTGTTAAGATTCTGAATATCGCAAACGAGAATAAATTCAAAATGGTACTTGCTACCAGACCGCAGAAATAATCGGATTTAGATATGTTTAATAAAGATGACATATATGGAGCAATCGGATCGTTGGCTTTCCATGCGGTCATTTTTCTGATTCTCTGGTTTACTGTCCTGAAGACGGTCGTTCCTGAGGAAGATGGAGGCGTTTTGGTTAACTTCGGAAACGTTGATTCTTCTGCCGGAACTTTCGAACCGCAATATACCGGACAGCAGCTTCCGCAAGAGACAACGACTCCTCCGCCTCCAACTCCTACACCGAAGGTGGAAACGCCCAAGGAAGATTTGTTGACGCAGGATTTGGAAGAAAGTGTTTCTTTGGATGATAAGAAGAAGGAAGAGGAGAAGCGCAAGAAAGAGGAAGAAGAGAAGAGACGGAAAGAAGCTGAGGAAAAAGAACGTATCCGTAAGCAGAAAGAAGCCGAGGCCAAGCGTATTGCTGAAGAGCAGCGTAAGAAGGCCGAAGCCATCAGTAATAAGGTGGCGGGTGCGTTTGGTATCGGTAGTGCCGAAGGAAATAACCAGGGTGATGCCGAAACCGGTACAGGCAATCAGGGAAGTCCGTTCGGAAATTCGGATCATGGTGAGAATGATGGCATCGGCGGATATGGTTCGTTCAACCTGAATGGCCGTTCGATTGGTGCCGGAGGTTTGCCTCGTCCGGCTTATACGATCCAGGAAGAGGGAAAGATTGTGATTAATATAACCGTTAATCCGAAAGGTAAAGTTATATTTGCAGAAATAGGTCGAGGTACAAACATTGATAATGCTTCGATGAGAAAAAGTGCCCTTGAAGCTGCCAAGCGGGCAACATTCAACAGCATCAGCGGTGCAAACAATCAGAGTGGTACAATCACCTATGTGTATAAACTTAAATAAACAGACAACAAGATGAAAAGTGCATTTGTATTTTTAGCTACAGGCTTCGAAGAAACGGAAGCTATTGGAACGGTAGATGTATTGCGTCGTGCTGGTATTCAGGCGGTAACCGTATCCATTACAGGCAGTAAGCTTGTGACAGGTTCTCATCAAGTAACGATTGAAGCAGATTATCTGCTGGAAGAAGCTCCGCTGGCAAATGCTGCCGCTTTGATATTGCCGGGCGGACTGCCTGGGGCAACAAACTTGAATGCCTGTGTTCCTTTGAAAGAAGCTTTATTACAGCAGTATCGGGACGGTGGAATTGTGGCTGCAATTTGTGCTGCTCCGTTGGTATTGGGTGGATTAGGTTTGTTGAAAGGTCGTAAGGCTACTTGTTATCCGGGCTTTGAAGAATATCTGATTGGTGCTGAAACTTGTGGCGCCGACGTTGAAGTGGATGGCAATGTCATTACAGGTAAAGGTCCGTCGCTGGTATTTAAGTTTGGTTTGGCTTTGGTGGCTGCTATCAAAGGTAATCCGGTTGCCGAAGAGACTGCCGCAGGAATGTTGTTATAAGTATTGTATATAAATTGTTTTTATCCCGGAAAGATTTCCTGTCTTTCCGGGTTTTTTTGTTTCTTGTTTTTGGCAGATAAGGCGATTTTTCAGAAATTTGCCGCTCATTTTATAGAAGGTGTATGTCATGAATAATTTGAAAGGTTTTTTGTACGGGATAGCTACTTCGGTTACATTCGGATTAATCCCGTTGTTTACTTTGCCGCTGATGGCGAAAGGATTGATTTTTGATTCCATCTTGTTTTATCGTTTCCTGTTGGCTACCGCTGCGTTGGGTGTGATGATGTTGCTGAAAAAGGAGACCTTCCGGATACAGATGCGCGACGTTCCGGTATTGATTTTATTGGGTTTGCTTTATACGGGTTCGGCCATGTTTCTTTTCTGGGGATATAATTTCATGGGAGCCGGCGTCGCTACAACGATTCATTTTACGTATCCGATATTTGTTACCCTGCTGATGTTTGTTTTCTTCCGTGAGAAGGCTTCCTGGATTACTTGGCTGGCCATATTATTGGCAATAGCCGGCGTGGCGAAGCTGTCGATTAAAGGAAGCGAACTGACGCTCGATCCGTTGGGTATGCTGATTGTGATTCTTTCTGCCATGGCTTATGCCTCTTATATCATTGTGGTGAACAAATCACGTGTCCGTTCGATGAATGGGCGCAAACTGGCTTTTTATGTCTTTATTGTGAGTACCTTGCTTTTCGCTGTCAAAGCCATGTCTAACGCAGGGATTCAGCCGGTTCCTGATGCTCTTTCCTGGATAAACCTGTTTTTGTTGGCTGTTGTCCCGACAGTAATTTCGAATATTACGCTGGTTTTGGCTGTTCATCATATCGGTGGAACGCTGACTTCGGTACTGGGTGCTATGGAACCGGTGACGGCAGTCTGCATCGGTGCCTTTGTTTTCCAGGAAGAATTTACCTGGCAGTCCGGCTTCGGTATTCTATTGATCATTACAGCCGTAACATTGATTATCCTCTCGAAAACGATTCAGAAAACATTATCTACGGTGGTCCGGAAGATTCGTCCGCGCCATGCCTGATCCTTCCCCGGTTTTTGGCTGTCAGAGAGAAGAGCGTTGAATAAATTCCAGAGGATATATTCTTACGAAGCTATCAGCCTCTTCTTCTCAATCCAATGAATAAAACTTTGTTCTCCGATGGCGATTTTATATTCGCCGTCGGAGAATATATATTCGTCGTGGGCAACTATATGTTCGCCCAGGGCGAACAAAGAAAATCTCCTTGTTTCTATCCGAATAATTGGTAGGTTCTGGACGTTTTTATTACTACCTTTACCTCGGCTAATGGAAACGGAAAAGGAAAGATGAACTATATTGCGAAATTATATCAGCGTTGGAATGACTTTCTGCATAATGAAGAATTAAAGGAAAAAATTTACACCATCGTTTTTGAGTCGGATACACCGAAAGGAAAACTGTTCGATATCGTGCTGATCGGAAGTATTATCCTGAGTGTGTTGTTGGTGATTCTGGAAAGCATGCATATATTCCCGCATTCGGCATATATCGTCTTGCGCGTGCTGGAATATCTGCTGACCTTATTCTTTACAATTGAGTATCTGGCCCGTATTTATTGTCTGAAACAACCCCGTACGTATGTTCTCAGTTTCTTTGGTATTGTCGATTTGCTGGCAACCCTGCCGGTATATGTGAGTTTCTTTTTGCATGGTTCGCATTACCTGCTAGTGATCCGGGCTTTTCGTCTGATCCGGATATTCCGTATCTTCAAACTTTTCCAGTTTATCAACGAAGGAAATCTGCTTTTGCGCTCTTTGTGGATCAGCGCTCCGAAGATCTTTATCTTCTTTTTCTTTGTCTTGATCCTGGTAACTTCGATGGGAACGGTGATGTATATGATAGAAGGGACGAATCCGGATTCCGGGTTTAATAATATTCCGAATAGCATTTATTGGGCGATTGTCACGATGACAACCGTCGGGTATGGCGATATTACGCCGGCAACGCCTTTGGGACGTTTCTTTTCGGCCGTTATCATGCTGATTGGTTATACGATTATTGCTGTCCCGACTGGTATTGTTTCGGCAACGATGGTCCGACAACATAAAGCATTGGAGAAACGCCGTTGCCCACGTTGTCACCGCGACGGGCATGAACCGGAAGCTCTTTATTGTAAATATTGCGGGGCTAAGTTGAAGACGGAGCGTGTTCGGAAAGAAGAGAAGCTGTCGGACGATATGAAACTTTAAGGAGATAATTTATAAAACAGATAGCATATGAAAGGAAAAGTGATTTTCATCACCGGTGCTACAAGTGGTATCGGTGAAGGCTGTGCCCGCAAGTTTGCGGCGATGGGTAGTAACCTGATATTGAACGGACGGAATACAGAAAAGTTGGAAGCTTTGAAGCAGGAATTGACGGCGCAAGGAGTGGATGTATTGGCATTGCCTTTCGATGTCCGTGACCGCCAGGCTATGCGCCAGGCTGTCGATTCGCTTGAAGGAAAATGGAAAGCGATTGACGTGCTGATCAATAATGCCGGACTGGTTATCGGGATGGATAAGGAATACGAAGGTTGTTTAGACGAGTGGGATGTCGTGATTGATACCAATATCAAAGCCTTGTTGTCCATGACTCGGATGATTGTACCCGGAATGGTTGAACGAGGTTGCGGACATGTAATCAATATCGGCTCCATTGCCGGAGATGCTGCCTATGCCGGAGGAAGTGTCTATTGTGCAACCAAGGCTGCCGTGAAAGCCTTATCCGACGGATTACGGATTGATTTGGTCGATACACCAGTACGCGTGACCAACATCAAACCGGGTATGGTAGAAACGAACTTCTCTGTTATTCGTTTCCGAGGCGATAAGCAGAAAGCCGATGCGGTATATGACGGTATTCGTCCGTTGACAGGCGACGATATCGCCGATGTCGTTTATTATGCTGCTTCAGCTCCGGCCCATGTGCAAATAGCCGAAGTTTTGGTGATGCCTACTTATCAGGCAACCGGAACCGTGTGTCACCGACAGAAGTAAACCGGAAAGAAATGAACGTGATTCGTTCTTTACTGGTTTGGCTATGCTTCATACCCGTCGCTATCTTAAACGGCGGGTTGAGGCAATATGTTCTTGTCCGATGGTTCGGCGAAGTAGGAGCGAATGCCTTGAGCGGTGTACTACTTAGCTTATTTATCTTATTAATTACCTGGCTGCTTTTACCCCGTATTGTTAGGTACAATCAGAAAGAAAGTTACCGGATCGGAATCGTATGGATGCTACTAACAATCGGATTTGAATTCACATTTGGATTGACAGGTGGCATTTCATTCCGAGAATTATTGTCTGCCTATAACCCGATGTCAGGTAATTTATGGCTGTTGGTAGTTGTAACTACATTCGGGGCACCAAGACTAGTAAGTAATAAGGAAAGGAGATAAACAATTATGAATGCAAACTATTTAACGACAGAACGTCTTATTCTTCGTCCATGGAGTGAAGATGATGCACCATCTCTTTATAAATATGCTTGTGATCCAGCTGTAGGACCAATTGCTGGATGGCCTCCGCATATCTCAGTAGAAAATAGCTGTGAGATTATCCGTACAATTCTTTCAGCTCCGGAGACTTATGCGGTGGTGCTAAAAGAAACTGGAGAACCTGTGGGAAGTGTTGGCATCATGTTTGGTAATGGTGTACATAGTGCCACGATGGAAAATGATGATGCAGAAATAGGTTATTGGATAGGTGTTCCTTATTGGGGGAAAGGTTTGATTCCTGAGGCTGTCCGCTGTTTGTTATATCGTTGTTTTGAAATATTGGATGTACAAACTGTATGGTGTGGATATTATGATGGGAACATAAAATCTCGTCGCGTTATGGAAAAATGCGGTTTTTCTTTCCATCATACAGAAACAGGAAAGCTTTCTCCGTTAGGTGATATTCGCACGGAACATTTTATGCAAATGACAAGAGAGGAATGGGAAAAGAAATATAAGGATAATATCGGATGAAGAAAAGCTAATTTACGACGGATGCTGGAAAGGTTAAAGGACTGGAAGGAATAAACGCCTTATCCTTTGCGCTTCTGTCTGAAAAATACTATCTTCGCAAGAGGAAGATAGTTAATAATCCACGATTATGGCAAAATTATATCCAGTTGGCATACAAGACTTCAAAGAGATCCGCACGGGCGGATATGTTTATGTGGACAAGACGGAACAGCTTCACAGGTTAGTCCGCACAGGTAAATATTACTTCTTCGGTCGTCCTCGTCGCTTCGGTAAGAGTTTGATGATTTCCACGCTCGAATCTTATTTCAAAGGGCGGCAAGAACTTTTCGAAGGACTTGCGATGGAGCAGTTGGAAAAAGACTGGATTGAGCGTCCGGTTTTGCATATCGATCTGAATAGCCAGGAATATAACTCTCGTAAAAGCTTGGAAGATATTCTGGATGGTTACTTAACGCGTTGGGAAGAACAGTACGGCCGTGATCCAGGAGGTAATTCATTATCCCTTCGTTTTGGAGGTGTTATCCGTCGCGCAGCCAAACAGACTAGGCAGAATGTGGCAATTCTTATTGATGAATACGACAAACCTCTTATTCAGGCATTAGGTAATGAAGAGTTGCAGGACGAATACCGTAATATTCTGAAGGCCTTCTATGGGAATTTAAAATCGTGCGACGGCTATATTCGTTTTGCTCTGCTGACAGGTGTGACACGTTTTAGTCGAGTTAGTATCTTCAGCGACTTGAATAACCTGAATGATGTAACGATGGATCCGCAATATGCCACAATGTGTGGAATTACTGAATCCGAACTTTTACCCAATTTTGAGGAAGATATTCAAGAGTTGGCACAACGGCAGAAGATCAGTTTTGAGGAAGCTTGTACACTCTTGCGCAATAAGTTTGACGGATATCATTTTGTTCCCGGCGGTGAAGGAATCTACAATCCTTTTAGTCTGCTGAATACATTTTACCGAATGTCTCCGGATAATTATTGGTTTAGCACGGGTACGCCGACTATTTTAGTGAAACTCTTGCAACAGAACCATTATAATTTGAGTAACTTGGATGGAAACGTAGAAGCTTCAGCCGATAATCTGACAGGTTTGGAGAATATACAGAAGAATCCTATCCCATTACTGTTCCAAAGTGGTTACTTGACAATTAAAGATTACGATCGTGAGTTTCGGATTTATACGCTTGGTTTTCCTAATAAAGAAGTCGAACAGGGTTTCATCAATTTTTTATTACCTACTTATGTGAACATTGATACGAGTGATTCCTCATTTCAAATAAAGCAATTTGTGAAGGATGTTCGTATGGGACATGTTGACGACTTTATGTTGCGCTTACAAAGTTTTCTGGCAGATACGCCTTATGAGCTTATCCGTGAACAGGAATTGCACTATCAGAATGTACTTTTTATTGTCTTTAAGTTATTAGGCTTTTATACCGAGGCGGAATATCATACTTCGCAAGGGCGTATTGATCTTGTGGTGAAGACTTCCGATTATATTTATGTAATGGAATTCAAATTCCAGGGAACGGCTGAGGAAGCGTTGGCGCAAATCAATGCCAAGAATTATGCAACACCTTTTGTAGCTGATAAACGTACGCTTTATAAGATTGGTGTGAATTTCAGTAACGAAACGCGTAATATCGAGCGTTGGGTTGTAGAGTAAAGGACTTTAATAGCTTTAGGCAATGAATCGTGATGCTTATTATGATGAATCTGTTCCCAAGATTAAACTTCAGGAAGAGAAGTCATCTTTTATCATTCGTTCTTTACAAATAAACGAAACATCTTTGTTGCGCGATTTTCTTTACGAAGCAATTTTTGTGCCGGAAGGAATGAATGCTCCACCTCGTAATGTGGTTGACTTACCAGAACTTCAAGTATACATCCAAGATTTTGGTAGTCGTATAGGCGATTATGCGCTCGTTGCTGAAAGTTTTGGGCGACTACTTGGTGTTGTATGGGTTCGTTTGATGAACGATTATGGGCATGTGGATGACCAAACGCCTTCGCTGGCTATTTCACTCTATGCAGCATATCGGGGAAAAGGAATTGGTACTGCGTTGTTACAAGCTATGCTTGGCTTATTGTCCAGTGAAGGATATAAGAAGGTGTCTCTTTCGGTACAGAAAGCAAACCCAGCTGCTCGTTTATATGAACGATTGGGCTTTAAAACTGTGCGCGAGACGGACGAAGAATATGTGATGGTTTGCTTTACTTCCCAGCCTTAATGAGTGGTCCGAAGATTTCCCATAATCCCATGTAACGCATGATGAATTCTACTCCGCAGGTACCATGTTTAGACATTTCAAGGTCTGTTAAGCTAGTGGCAGGCCAAGAGGAGTGTGCATTTGCTGAATTAGAATAAGGCACTTGCTCATCTTTTGGTGAATGATATAGATGAATGTATGTTTGTGGTTGGGGCGAAGCATTCAGCAATGAGTTGGTTCGAAGCGCTTCTACAATAGCTAGTACATCTTCATTACCATTAAATGATGGTTGTGCGAAGAAGTCCGGATGCATTACACGGGTAATGTCGGTACCCAATGCCTGATGCCATTCCGAAAGTGGACGAGTGGAGAACATCTTGTTCAATCCTTTGCTGATTACTTCCGGTGCATATACATTCTCATCTTGTACATCTAGTTGTTCTCCATACGCCATTCCACGAATGAGATAAGGTGCATAGCCGGTATGCGAGTAAGAATCTAGTGCATCGGTAGAAGAGATAAAAGTTTGTAAAGTCTCTTCCAAGTCGTAAACTCCTCCGCCGGCATGGACTGCTCGGATGCTTTTCCCTTTACCGCGCCGTTCGAGTTCAAGAACGGTGGCGATAGTTGCTTGTCCACCTTGCGAATAACCAATCAGTTCGAGGCTATCCGTTTCTTCTTTGATTCCTTTATCATGCAGATATTCCCGCGCAGCTTCAATCATATCGGCGCATGCTGTTCCTGTCAGTCGGGCATGTAAGTAAGGATGTTGCCGGTCGGGTGTCTGACTGGAGCCGTATCCCAAGTAATCTGCCATAACGACGATATGCCCATTTACTACCGGAATCATCTCAAAATAGAAGTCTTGACGTGACGGAGCTTGATCGATATCTAACGTTACATGTTGTATACTGAGCATATGATCGTAGGAAATAGTACCGCTCGGAATAGCAATCACACCTGAGGCCGTCACTGTAGAGCCGTCTGCTCCGACCGTGTTGTATTCGATTGCTGCCACGTCGATATCACGCAGAAAACCTAGAATCAAGGCTTCGGGCAAATTGATTCCTTGACCGGAGATAAAATCGGTTATTTGGGCGGCTAATTCAGTCTTTTCGATTTTCCTTTCTTCAATCACATGGGTCAGATACTGATTTCCTTCCTGTATCTCTAAATCATTGTCTTTGTTACAGGCCACCAATACAACCAGCAAAAGCACAACCCACCATCTGTTTGTCATATTCCAAGTCATTTCCGTATATTTATTAGTGGTTGATTTTACAAAAGTAGTTATTTTATGAGAGATACGTGTAAAACTTTCCTATCTTTAATCGCTGAAACTTGTATGTAGTTGGATGAGAATAGTAGATACAAGCTAATTATTTGTAGTTGATTAAGTTCTCAGTTGAGAAAAACAATAAAAACGAATCGTTATGAAGAAAGTAAAGATTACGGTGTTGAGGAAAACGCTTATTGAAGATTTGGCTAAGGAATATGGTACCGAAGGATTAACCAAGTGTCCGATGTTGCAGGAAGGACAAGTCTTTTATGCCGATTATGCCAAACCGAAAGGATTCTGTGATGAAGCCTGGAAGGCTATTTATCAGTATGTATTCGCTTTGGCTTATGGAGCCGGTAATCAGTTATTCTATTATGGCGATTGGATTCGTAAACCGGGAGTGGCTATCTGTAGTTGTAACGATGGTTTGCGTCCGGTTATCTTTAAGTTGGAAGCGACCGACGAAAAGGCGGAAATTGATTATACACCAGTGAAAGATTGATTTGATAATTAGGAATAATGGAACAAATAGAAATCAAAAGTTTTTCAGATAAGTTATTTGTCGCATTTAAAGATCTATATTCGATTAGTTTTCCAATATTTGAACAAAGAACAGAGGCTCAACAAATGAAAGCTTTTACTTGTCCGGATTATCATCTTTTGTGCTTTGTTGAGAATGAGGTTTTTATCGGCTTTATTGCTTATTGGGAACTTGAGCATTGTCTATATATAGAGCATTTTGCCATACATCAACTGTTAAGAGGAAAAGGATATGGAAGTCGTGTATTAAAAGAATATTTGAAGATGGCTAATAAAACGGTTGTGTTGGAAATAGATCCGATAACAGACGAAGTTTCAGAAGCTCGACTTCATTTTTATAAACGATGTGGTTTTGTTGAGAATGTTTATGATCATGTTCATTCTCCGTATCGGGAAGGCTATAAAGCTCATCATTTGGAAGTATTGAGTTTTCCTTCCGACTTGACACCTGAAGAATATGCTTCTTTCAGTTGTCAGTTAACGCAGGTTGTCATGACTAAATATCTTTGATGGATGGAAATAAAACAAATTTCAACGAATAAAAAGCAATTCCTTTCTTTGCTTCTTTTGGCAGACGAACAGGAATCGATGATCGACCGTTATTTGGATCGGGGCGATTTGTTCGTGATGTATGTGGATGAAAGAACGTGGATTGCCGTGGCTGTGGTAACGGAAGAGGAAGAAGGTGTCTATGAATTGAAGAATCTGGCGGTTGATCCTGCTTACCAACGAAAAGGATTCGGAAGGCAAATGGTTGATTTCCTTTGCCGCCATTATCAGCAAACGGGACATACCATGCTAGTGGGTACGGGCGATAGCCGACAAACGGTTTCTTTTTATCAGAGTTGTGGTTTTACTTATTCGCATACGCTTCCCGGTTTCTTTACGGAGAATTATGATCATCCGATTGTAGAAGAAGGGAAAGTCTTGACGGATATGATTTATTTCCGGAGGAGTTTAACTTTTAATCGTTAGGAAGAATGGATACGATACTAATAGTTTTCCTGTTGCCTGTTTTTTTTATGCTTCATGAATTGGAAGAGATTATTGGGATTCGGCTTTGGATGGATAAAAATGGGGCAGCACTTTACAATCGTTTCCCTCGTTTTAGACAAACAATCCGTAGGTTGGGTTCCATAACAACACCAGCGTTTACCGTTATTGTTGCAGAAGAGTTTATTCTTGTTTCTTTCTGTACATTCCTAAGTGCATATACTGGTAATTGGATAGCTTGGTATTGTTGTTTGGTGGCTTTTGGTTTTCATCTTGTCGTTCATCTTTTTCAGTTTTTGTTGTGGCGTGGATATATACCGGCTATAGTTACTTCATTGTGCTGCCTGCCTTATTGTATTTGGGCTTTTTGGGAAACTTATAAGTTCTTTACACCCTGTGAACAAGTTGGATATGCTTTGATTGGAATCTTGTTTGGTGCATTGAACTTGTTTGTAATGCATAAAATTGTAGGTGATAGACTATTGAAAAGAATTTGATTTTTAATAATACTCAATATAATAAAATGGACAATGAAAAGGTTTATCAGATGCCTTTGGCTAAAGTTTATCCTTTGCTGGTAAACAAGGCTTTGCGAAAAGGCCGGACACAGGCAGAAGTGGACGAGATTATCCGTTGGCTGACGGGTTATATGCAGGAACAATTGGAGGAACTGTTGGAACAACCGACTTCATACGGCGATTTTTTCCGAAAAGCTCCTGCCTTGAATCCGAATCGGAAGAAGATAAAAGGTACGATTTGTGGTATAAAAGTAGAAGAAATACAAGAGCCTTTGATGCAGGAAATCCGTTATCTGGATAAATTGATTGACGAACTTGCCAAGGGGAAAGCTATGGAGAAAATCTTGAGAGTTTAGCGGTTGTTTCTTCGGAAAAGCGGGTATCGATGTCTCTTCTTGCCTGGAAACAACTCCGAATCTCGTAGGATTTTAATTTTTTGACAGCTGTCGAAAAGCTTTTTCATATCTGTCAAAAAGCTTTATCACATATATGGAAAAGCTTTAGCACAGTTGTCAAAAAATTGAATGTTCACTATTTTTCAGGGCTGACGCATTACAATCATTTTTTACTGGAATCTATTTTATTACAAGGAGG
>OHFP01000193.1_pt1 | contig 37396 bp, 33 predicted proteins | sample 1567591 | NCBI WGS metagenome assembly OHFP01 (sample SAMEA3879547, study PRJEB24766) | human gut metagenome | biome: human-associated habitat; feature: feces | place: USA | collected 1985/1987 | reverse complement strand
CCGCCGATGGGCCGGCCGAAGAGGCGGCCCGTCCAGACGGTGGCGCCGGCCAACATCAGGAAAACCACCAGCAGCGAGAGCAGGCGCTCCAGCACGGGGCGCAGGGAGTCGAACTTGGATAACTTCATAAGCAATTCAGGATATACGGTTAGGGCTCAGCCTTCGCGGAGAAAGTCGAACGACTCGAAAATCTGTTCCTTCGTGGCGTGGCAGTTCAGGCGCACGTCGCCGACGTCGACCAGGAGCGACAGGTTGATTACGCCGCCGGCGTTTTTCTTGTCGTGCTGCATGAAGGCATAGAGCTGTTCGTAGTGATGGCAGTCGAAGCGGAAGTCGCCGTAGTTCTCCCGGATAAAGGCCGCCGTCTGACGCAGCCTGTTCTCGGGGAAACCGAGCAAGGCGGCACTCAGATAGAGTTCGCACACCAGTCCCCACGCCACGGCATACCCGTGGAGCACGGGCCGTTGCTCTTCGAGCGCGAGGCTTTCCAGCGCGTGGCCCACCGTATGGCCCAGGTTCAGGGCCTTGCGCAGCCCCTGCTCGTGCGGGTCCTCGGCCACGACGCGCTCCTTCACGGCGATGCTCTCCGCCACCATGTCCTGCAGGCGATGGTAGTCGGGGGCGGCGAGGTTAAAGCGCAAGTGAGCGGCCCACATGACCTCGTCGCGCAGCAAGGCGTGCTTCAACATCTCGGCATAGCCGGAGCGCAGGTTCCTGTCGTCGAGCGTGCGGAGAAAGGCCGTGTCGATTACGACGGCCAGGCTGTCGCTGAAGGCCCCTATTTCGTTTTTCAGGCCGTTAAAGTTGATGCCGGTCTTCCCGCCCACCGCGGCGTCGACCATGGAGAGGAGCGTGGTGGGGATATTGATAAAAGCGATGCCGCGCTTGAAGGTGGAGGCGGCAAATCCGCCCAGGTCCGTCACCATGCCGCCGCCGAGGCAGACCAGCAGCGAGCGGCGCGACGCCCCGCCGTCGCTCAGCGCCTTCCATACGGAGGCGAGCGTCGGGAGCGTCTTGTTCGTGTCGGTGGCGCCGATGACTACCTCGCGGGCCTCGGTGAGCGCGGAGCAGGCCGAGAGTTGCGGCCGGCAGAGCCGGTGGGTCGTCTCGTCCGTCAGGACAAACACTTTGTCGAAAGGCACGGCGGCGCCGCTGAGCAAGTCGTTGAGGCGGCCGGCCGCGTCGTGCGTGAAGAGGACTTCTGTTTTCATAAGGACTGGGCATTTAGTTCCACGCCGGCCACCTCGGGCCCCTCGTAGGCGGCTATGGCCTGGCGGTAGGGGGCCGGCACCTCGACCGACGCCTGCGCCGAGAGCGAGAAGCAGACCATGACCGTGGAGCACCGGCAAACGACCTCGTGCGTCGCCTCGTTGACGGCGCGCTGCTCGAGGGTAAAGCTCTTGTGCCCCACGTGAGCGATGCGCGTCTCAACGACTATGCGGTCGCCGTGGAGTATCGGGGTGATGAAATCGGCATTAATGTTGGCCACGACGGGGACCGTATCGCACGAACGGTAGTCCACGCGGAGCACGTTGGTCAGGTAATCCTCCTTCCCCAGGTCGTAGAAGGCGAAGTAGGCGTTGTTGTTCACGTGGCCGTAGCGGTCTACGTCGTTGAAGCGAATCTGTATGGGGAGGCGGTGGCGGAAATGCGCCGCGTCGCCGGCCGCGGCTTGCGGTGCGGGAACTTTGGTGGGAAAACTCATGGCTTATGGGACTGGATAGGGCGAGGCCACGGGCGAGAAATAGTCGCGGGCCACGGCGGCCATGCGCTGGCGGTCGGGGATCAGAGACAGGGTCTCCTCGTCCACGCGGCAGAGGCCGCGCAACGGATATACGCCCTCGGCCTCGTCGGGATGGACGCCCCTGACGGTGGCAAAGAGATGGTTGCGGGCATCGAGCACGCGCACGGCCTCGACGTTATAGTCGGCCATGCCGTCGCCCTGCTGCAACGCCGCCCGCACGTGGGCCTCGAGGGCGTCAATAAATTCCTTTACCTCGTCCGTCATTTCCGCAAAGGTACGTATTTTCCCGCCAACTGGGGGTGTATGGGGCTTAAACTTATATAAAAAGGCCCGTGCCGCCGTCGGCGCCCTGCGTCGCGCCCGCCGCGGCCCGGCGAAGTGGGGCCCGCCGTCCGCGCCGCATACTTAGCCGTCGGAGCGGCCGGGAGCGGGGGAAGGATTCCCCGGATAAGGACGCGAAACACGGGGCTAAGGCCCGTGCGAACGGGAATAGGGCGAGTTTTGACGGGGCTAAGGCCCGTAGCGACGGGGTCCGCCACCGGGGAAAGGGCGCCCGGCGCGGCCGCTGCGGCACGGCAAAGTGGGGCTCGCCGCAAACGCGAAGCCCTCCGTCCGACTGCGACGCCGGGCGGAGGGCTCAGGGGAAAGGTAGCGGCCCGGTAACGCCGGGCGCCGCGCCTTACTTCTTCATCGTAAGGGAACCGGAACCAATCATCTGACCGTCCACGAAGACGTAAGCCGTATAGGTGCCGGCGCTCAGATACTCGTTGACGGGGACGTAGAGCGACACGCGCTGCTCCTCGCCCGTATATTCGATGTTCTTCACCGCGGAGTAGGCGATGTTCTTATTCTCGTAGGGGAACGTTCCGGCATTGCCCACCACGTCCTGCGTAGGCTTGAGCAGGCGGACGTAGACCGTGCGCATACCGGTCGGGGCGGTGACGTTGCGCGTAATGGTGAAGGTGACGGTGAAACGGGTGATGTCCTTGCTCTTCTTGGCCTGCTTGCCGTTCTTCTTGGCCGGGAATACGGACACGCCGGTGGCGTTGAGCTGAGAAGCTACGGCCACCTTCTCGGACAACTGCGAGTTGCGCTGGCTGATGCTGTTGTTTTCCTGGCGCGTACGGGCGGCTTCGGCGCGTGCCTCGTCGCGCTCGTTGGTCAAGGCCTGGTTAATCTGCTGCAAGGAGTCGACCTGGCGGATGTAGTCGCGCAGGACGGCACGCACCGTGGCGAGCTCCTTCTTCAAACGGAGAATCTCGGCGGCGCTATTGGTCTTGAGACTCTGGAGTTCTTTCAGGAGCGCTTCGGCCCGTCGCTGCTCCGCGTCGAGACGGGCCACGAGCGAATCGTCCTTAATGTCTTTTTTCATCTCGCCGTACTGTGCGGCGAATTCTGCGTACTGATTTTCCATCTCGCGACGGTCCATTTCGGCCAACTGGCGGAGCTCCTTGAGTTCCTTATCCTTGTCCGAATTGGCATTGTTGCATCCCGATACGCCGACCAGCGCAGCGGCAGCCATCATAAGGGGCAAAAAGGCGTGGGTGAATGTCTTCATGTGCTATAATAGGGTTGATAGTTTGGCAGAAAGGACCCCGGCAGAGCGGGCGCGGCGGACTGCAGAGCGGCCGCAGCCAGCCTGCCGGGGACTCAGGCTCAGAGGACGGTGACCCAACCGTGGACGTCGGGCTCTATGCCGTACTGGATGTTGCGCAACTTGTTGTAGAGACGGGTGGAGACGGGGCCCGGCTCTCCGTCCTTCGAGAAGACGTAGGAACGGTGGTTCTCCATGTCGTCAATACGGGCGATGGGGCTGATGACGGCCGCCGTCCCGCAGGCACCGGCCTCGTCGAACGTGGCCAGCTCCTCCTCGGGAATCTGACGGCACTCGACGGTCAGGCCCATATCCTTGGCCAGCTGCTGCAAGCTGCGGTTGGTGATGGAAGGCAGGATGGACGTGGACTTCGGCGTGATGTACTTGCCGTCCTTAATGCCGAAGAAATTGGCCGCCCCGCACTCGTCGATGTATTTCTTTTCCTTCGCGTCGAGATAGAACTCGCAGGCATAGCCCGCCTCGTGGGCCATCCGGTTTGCCCGGAGGCTGGCGGCGTAGTTACCGCCCACCTTGTACGTGCCAGTCCCCAGCGGCGCGGCGCGGTCGAACTGACGGATGATGACATAGTTGTTGGCTTTGAAGCCTCCCTTGAAATACGGCCCGACCGGGGAAACGAATATCACGAACAGGTACTCGTCGGCGGGATGTACGCCGACCTGCGCGCCCGTGCCGATGAGCAGGGGACGGATATAGAGGGCGGCGCCGCTCTCATAGGGCGGAACGAAACGCTCATTGAGCAGCACGACTTTCTTCACCATCTCGCAAAAGAGGTCCGTAGGCAACTCGGGCATGACAATACCGCGACAGGTGCTCTGCAAGCGCTCGGCGTTATCCTTCATACGGAAGATGCGAATGTGTCCGTCCGGACAACGGAAAGCCTTAAGCCCCTCGAACGCCTCCTGGCCGTAGTGCAGACAGGTAGCGGCCATGTGAATACTAATCTGGTCTGAAGAGCTAACCTCAATCTCCCCCCACTTGCCGTCACGGTAGTAGCACCGCACGTTGTAGTCCGTGGGGAGGTAACCAAAGGACAAATTTGCCCAATCAATCTTTTCCATAGCTTTTTCGCTTTATGAAAGAATCACGATACCTAATGTAAAAACTGCGCAAATTTACGGATTAAATATGACAAAAGGGCGGCTGCCTGCACGAAATCCCACAAAAACTTCTGCAACCGGCCCACTTCTACTGCGCACTGTGCAAAATAACAGCCCCCTTCTCTTGCTCAATCCAAAAATTATTCGTTCCTTTGCAGCGCTTTTCCGCCTAACCGCTGTCGGGATGGAGTGTTCCCCGTTAAGTTGGGCCGGACGGACAAACCCTAACAATTTCAATTCTAAAATGGAAGACTTAATCAAAATTGCAGAGCAAGCTTTTGATACGGGTAAGCAGTTCCCCTCTTTCAAAGCAGGCGACACGGTCACAGTAGCTTACAAAATCGTCGAAGGTAATAAGGAGCGCATCCAGCTCTTTCGCGGTGTCGTCATCAAGATTAGCGGTCATCAGAACAAAAAGCGCTTTACCGTCCGCAAGATGTCCGGTAACGTCGGCGTAGAACGCATTTTCCCCATCGAATCGCCGAATATCGACAGCATCCAGGTTAATAAAATCGGTAAGGTACGCCGTGCCAAGCTGTACTATCTGCGTAATCTCACCGGTAAGAAGGCCAGAATCAAAGAGAAGCGCACCAACCTGGCCAAAGAGGCTTGAACACAGCTTGCTTGATGCTGAAAAAAGATACGGAAGTCCCGCCCGCACCAGCCGGCGGGACTTCTTTTTGGCACTACGGACCGCAGGCAGACAGCGAAAACGCGTAACAATTGGCCCGTTTTTGAAAAAAACCATTACCTTTGCCCTGTCAAATGCCATATACCATGCTTCGCTCTTCGCTCAAACTGTTTCTGGCCGGCCTGCTGCTCGTGGCGGGCATCGTAACGGCCCAGGCCGACGCCCGCGGGAAGGATTTCGTCCTCGTTATCGACGCCGGACACGGCGGGCACGACGCGGGAGCCTGCGGCAGCTTCTCGAAAGAGAAAGACATCAACCTGAAAGTGGCCCTCGAGGTGGGGCGCCTGGTCCAGAACAACTGCCCCGGAGTCAAGGTCGTCTACACACGAAAAACCGACGTGTTCGTCCCGTTGCAACGCCGCGCGGACATTGCGAACCGGAACAAAGCCAACCTCTTTATCTCCATCCACACCAACTCGTTGCCCGAGGGCAAGATTGCCTACGGCGCTGAAACCTACACCTTGGGTATGGCGCGCGCCGACGCCAATCTGGAAGTGGCCAAGCGGGAGAACTCCGTCATCGTTTACGAGAAGAATTACCAGCAGACTTACAAGGGCTTCGACCCCAACAAGACGGAGAGCTACATTATTTTCGAGCTCATGCAGGACCGTTACATGAAGGAGAGCGTCGAGCTGGCGCGCTACATCCAGCAACAGTACGTCAACACGGCCGGTCGGAAGAACAAGGGCGTCCATCAGGCGGGCTTCCTCGTCTTGCGCAACACGTCGATGCCCGCCGTCCTGACGGAGCTGGGATTCATCTCGACGCCAGCCGAAGAGCGCTTCCTCAACACGAAAGAGGGCGTCAAGAAGATGGGACGGAGCATCTACAACGGCTTCAAGGCCTACTACGACCGCTACCAGGCCCGCCTGGCCGGCGTCCAGTCGGCCAGCGCCGCCCCCGTAGCCGAAGCGGAACCGGAAACACCGGCCGACACACCCAAGCCTGCTGCCACACCGCAGCCGGCCAAGGCCTCGAAGGGCGAGACGACGAACACGTCGCGCGAGGATACGCGCGCCAGCGAGTCCGTCCCCTCCAGAAAAGCCGAGGCGGCGGACAGCGCCGCCACCGACGGCCGCCCCGTCTTCAAGGTCCAGGTCCTCGCCTCGTCCAAGCAGATTGCCACCGACGACAAGCAGCTCAAGGGCCTCGCCCCTATTGAAGTCTACCGCGACAACGGGCTCTACAAATACACCTACGGGAGTTCGACCGACTACCAGGAGATGAAGCAGCTCCGGAAAGACATCCTCGACCGTTTCCCCGAGGCTTTCATCGTAGCCTTCGTAAACGGCGAGCGCGTCGGCCTGGGCGAAGCCATCCGAATGTCTAAGAAATAATCAACAGCACGCGTTATGAAATATTTTACCAAAGAGGTAAGAATTGCCCTGACTGGCATTGTAGCAATTGTGATACTCTTCGTCGGTATCAACTTTCTGAAAGGCATCAATGTCTTTAAGTCCAGCAACACGTTTTATATCCGCTTCCACAACATCAACGGGCTCACCGTCTCGAGCCCTGTCTACGCCAACGGTTACTCCGTCGGCATTGTCCGTAGCATAGCTTACGACTACGACCGCACAGACAACGTCGTGGTCTGCGTAGACCTGGACAAGAACATGGTAGTCCCCGCCGGCACGCGGGCCGAGCTCGAGTCGCAGCTCATGGGCGGCGTCACGATGAGCCTGGTCCTCGGACAGAACCCCACGGTCCACATGAACCCGGGCGATACGATTGAAGGCGGCCTCCACGTCGGCGCGCTCAACAAGTTAGAGGCCATGATTCCCACCCTTGAGCAGATGATGCCGAAGCTCGACTCCATCCTCGGCAACCTAAACCGCCTCACCGCCGACCCGGCCCTGGCGCAGACGCTCCAAAACACAGCCGCCCTCACGGCTAACCTCAAGGAGACGTCGGCCAGCCTCAATACCCTGATGCGTAACGACGTGCCGCAACTCACAGCCCGCCTCAACCGCATCGGCGGCAACGTGGAGACCTTCACCGGCCAGCTGGCGCAGACCAATATCGACAGCACCATCAACCAGGTGAACACAACGCTGGGGAGCGTGACGCAACTGACGAACAACCTGACCAGCGTCACGGACCAACTGAACACGAAGCTCAACAGTAAGGACAACACGCTCGGCCTCTTCCTCAACGACCGCTCCGTCTACGACAATCTGAACAGCACGCTTTCGCATGCCGACTCGCTTATGATCGACCTCAAGTCGCACCCGAAGCGTTACGTCCACTTCTCGATTTTTGGAAAGAAGGATAAATAAGGCGGAACTTCCGCCCCGCCCCACAGCAGCGCCGGCCGATGGTCTCAGAACCAGAAGCCGGCGCTGGCGTATACGCCTACGTTCTTGTAGAGGTTGGAGTAATTCATCTGAATCATCACCGGGCCCAGCATGAAGTCGTAGGAGGCCCGCAGCGTGACGCCCCAGAGGTCATTGCCCGCGAATATGGACCGCAGCCGGTGGGCCTCTTTCCCGTACTCCGCCAGTGCGGTCAGATAGATTTTGTCCTTCAGCCGGTAGCGCAGGGCCAGTTTCGCCGCCGCGAAGTTGTGGTCCACGATGTGCACGTGCTGGACGCTTTCCCACGCCAACTGTTGCTCCATGTAGCTGCCGTCGAAGTTGCCGCCAAGGTAATTCTGATAAATCGACGGGATGTTATCCCCGAAGACAAAGCGCGCCTTGAGCTCGGGCAGCAGATAGAAGCGGTCCGTCAGGCGGCAGGCCGCGGAAAAGTGGGCCGCCACGTCGACAAACGGCTCCGCCCCGTCGTAGCCCACGCCGTTGTCCGTGTGGACCGTGCCGCTCAGGAAAGTGCGCGTCCCCCGCGTCGGGTAATACTTCCGGTCGAACGTGTCGAGCGTGAAGTTAACGAAATAGTTCAGGAAAAAGTCCGAGCCGCGCTGCTGCGGCTGATAGTCCACATCGTAAAGGCCGTGGTGATAGTCGAAATAGTCCATGCGGCCGCCCACCTTAACGCTGAAGTTGAACAGCATGGCCGCGTAGTAGACCGAAAAGCGATGGGAGAGAAAGGTCAAGGCCTCGACGCGCCGCTTGTTGGAGTAGAGGTCGAAGTCGTTATATTTCAACTGATAGGTTGCCCCCACCTTGCTGCCGAGCAACGACCCGTAGGTATAGTCCCCCTGCAAATAGGCATTCTTCGAGATGCGGCCCGTCACGGACAAGTGATGGCCCGTCGACAGCTGCTGCCCGTTCGTCACGTTTACCAGGATGCTCGCAATGTCCCTGGTGTCGAAGCGCGCGCCCACGTTGAGCTGCCAGTTCTCATCGGCCTCGAGGATAAACGCCAGGTCGTAGGGCGCCGAGTTCGTCAGCCTGTATTCCACTTTCGAGAAGATGTCGAGCCCGCGCAAGGCCGTCACCGCCTCGTCTATGTCGGCCGAGCTGAGCATCGTGCTGTCCCGCAGCCCCAGCTTCTTGCGCAAACGCTGGGCCCCCTCGCCGCTGATGCCGGAAAAGGTGATGTGGCGCACAAAGTATTGCCCCGAAGGGTCGTGCCGTAGCCGTACGTTCTCCAGGCTGTCGGGTGGCGTGCCGTGATATACGTAGCGGCGCAACGCCTGCAGTTCGTCCCACTTGGCGCGGGCGGCCGCTTCGCCCAACTCCAGCATCGAGTCGATGGCGGCCGGTTGGAAGCTCATCGAGTAGAAGCCCTTGAGCTTCGGGTTGATGTAGACGTCCGTCGCCGCCTTGTTGCGTTCGTACTTCTCCCGGCCCATGATGTTGATGAGCTGTCGCAGCACGCCCGACACCGAGTTCAGCTCGTCGCGCTCCAGGAGGCCGTTGCTCAGGTCTACGCCGATCACGACGTCGGCCCCCATCTCGCGCACCACGTCTACGGGAAAATTGTTGAGCGCGCCGCCGTCCACGAGCAGCGCGTTGGCCGAGTCCACCGGCGTGAAGACGCCGGGAATCGACATGCTGGCCCGCATGGCCTCGGGCAGGGAGCCCGACGAGAGGACGCGTTCCCGTCCCGTCACGAGGTCCACTGCCACGCAGCGGAAGGGGATGGGCAGCTGCGAGAAGTCGCGCGGTTCGTGGTAGCCCACGGTGAGTTCCGAGAAGAGGTTTACCAGGTTCTGCCCGTTCTGGAAGCCGGTGGGCAGGGCTACTTTCTTGATGTCCGACAAGGGGACCTGTATCAGGTAGACCTCGCTCGCCTCGCGCGACTGAAAGGTGGTGGCCTCACGCTTCACCTGGTCGCTCAGCAGGAAACTCCAGTCCTGCGAACGGAACAAGGTGTCGAGTTCGGCCGGCGTATAGCCGATGGCATACAGGCCGCCGACAATGGCGCCGATGCTGGTGCCCGCAATGTAGTCGATAGGAATCTGTGCCTCCTCGAGTACCTTCAGCACGCCCACCTCGGCCGCTCCCTTGGCGCCCCCGCCGCCCAGGACGAGGCCCACACGCCGGCGGCCCCCGTCGTCGGCCGCCAGCGGCCCGGCCAATAGCAGCGCCAGCAGGCAGAGCAGCAGTCTTTTTCCTAAGCTCATAACGCTTCTCCTTTAGTTTTTGCAAATTTAATACATTCCTGTGGCCCGAATATCCGGAACGGGGCGACAATTCTGTTCCGCACTTCCTTTTTCTTCGCTCCCTGCCGGGGGCTGTCCTGCGCGATGCCCCGCCGCGCCGCCGGCCGTCGCGCCACCCGCGACAGGCACGGCCCGGGCAAAGCGGCCCGGGCCCGCCCCGCGGCCGACCGGCGGCGGGAATACGCCGTGACTCGCGCCAGCCACGGGCCTTAGCCCCGTAAAAACTCGGCCTATCCCCGTAAAAACTGGGATAGGCCGAGTTGTTCGCGTCAATAGCCGCGCGCCGCCGGGGACGGAGCGCGCACGCAGCGCCGGGCAGTCCGGACGCCGGGCGTCAGAAATCATAAAGCGCGGCCGACGTCAAGCCCAACGAGAAAACTATCGCAAGGTAAAGGGCCATTAGCACCGCACCGCCGACGGTAAAGTAGAGCGCCAGTCGGGAAAAGATGCGGGACGTTTCATATTTCCCCTTGGCGTTGAACACACGGGTCAGGATGGCCATGACCAGGCCTGCTACGCTCACCGAGAATCCGCCACAGCAGAAGACGGTACTCAGGATGGCCCAGACCAGGTAGTCGCGCGGCGGCTCGACGTTCGCGTCCGCTGGCGGCTCGGGAATTGCGTCGGGCTTGGCTTGCTGCGCCCCGGCAGCCACTCCCGGGGTCGGCTCCGGCCCGGCAGCGGTTTGCGAAGCCGCAGCGGCGGTCGGCTGCGGCCCGGCAGCGGTCTGCGAAGCCGCGGCTGCAGTCGGCTCCGGCCCGGCAACAGTTTGCGAAGCCGCGGCGGCGGTCGGCTCCGGCTCGGCCACGGTTTGCGAAGCTGCGGCGGCAGTCGGCTCCGGCTCGGCCACAGTCTGCGAAGCCGCGGCGGCAGTCGGCTGCGAAGCGGCCTTCAGCGCGGCGGCTACTTCCGGCACCTGCGCGGCAGGTACCCAACTGGACAAACCGGCTTTCCACACCAACGTGGAGGCATTAATGCCCTGCGCCACCAGGGCGGCGAGGTCGTAGGGCCCGGCCGCCTTGTTGCTGGCATCGACATAGTAGTATGATTCCATAGGTTTGTATTTTAGTTCATTATTCGCGTTTCATTGCCACAAAGTTAACGTATTTCTCTCACTCTCCAACTCTAAAGATATTAAATTACAGTTTCCTGGCCACTAACTTTTACATTTAGCAGCCATACAGCTCTCACACTACCACTATAGGCAATGCACGATTCCAAACGGAATGCTAACATTGCCATAATCCATAAAAAAAACCGGACGTTGCGGAAACGTCCGGGCTATGATAAATAAGCCTTAGCGCTAAGGCTTGATACGAGGAAGATAATGGTCAAAAAGACCTTACCCCGCAAGCATGGCTACATACATAAACAAGGCAAACGGCGCACCTAAGGCTGTACCCGCAATATTAAAGATTAGTGCTAATTTAGAAAAGAGTCTGGCTTGTTGGTACTGTCCTTTCCGATTCATGATACGGGTCACGATAGACATGACTAAAGCTGCGACACCGAACGACAATCCGCCAAAACAGAGGGCGCATATTAAGATGGACCACACTAAGTAGTCACGCTGCGGAACGCCTTCGCCATTCAATCCGGCTACATAGGGTGGAGGCGGTGTATAGCCGCCTTGCGGCTTGTTCATTCTGGCGAGAGCGGCAGCTACTTCGGGAACCTGCGCGGCCGGAACCCAACCGGACAAGCCCTCTTTCCAGACCAACGTCTGCGGCGTGATGCCCTGAGCAACCAAGGCATTCAAATCGTAGGGACCAGCCTGCTGATTGCTGGACGTGACATAGTAATACTGACTCATAGTTCAAAGGGATTAAGAGTTAGCGGTATTTTTCGGTAGCAAATTTAAGGTTTTCGTCTTACACTTGGAAAGAAAAATAAACTTATTTTTTATGATTGGTCAAATATTCATGAGATTGCGCACAATACCCCACGCGACGTAGAGCCCTAAGTAGGTCCACAGCATCTGCGGCGACAGGAAGACGCGGGCTGCCCGCTCGCGCCAGCGCGCTACGGGCCACCAGGCCGAAAAGCAGGCACCGAGGGCGAAAGGTATGGAGAAGAGGAAGAAGAAGTTGTAGTGCAGGGCCTGGAGGAAATGGCCGTGCAGCAGGGCGTGGGCTGCGCGCTGCAGGCCGCACGAGGGGCACGACCAGCCCGTGAGCTGGTGGAACTGGCACTGGGGCGTGAACCGCGCGGCCACGGGGTCGACCGCCCAATAGTAGTAGAGGGCACCGGCCAACACGATCAGCAACAACCAGGGGAGAATCTTTCGACGGAACACTACGCGGATTTTAGAAAAGAAAAGGGCGGGCGGCCGGCAACATGGCTTCGCGGCAGCCCGCCCTATGGGGAATGTATCGTTCGCTTCACGCCCTGGGCCGGCGGCTACGGAGCGGCGGCCGGCCCAGGAGCGGACTTACTTCTTCGGTACACGCTCGAGCGTGGCGAGGACGAAGCGCCAGTACTTCTCTACGCTGGGGATGTAGCAGCGCTCGTTGGGCGTGTGCGGCGAGCGGAGTGTGGGGCCGAAACTTACCATGTCCATGCCGGGACGGTAGGACCCGATGATGCCGCACTCCAGTCCGGCGTGGACCACTTGGACCTTGTTGTCCGTGCCGAAGAGTTCGCGATAGACGTCCTCCATGATGCGGACAATCTCACTATTGGGGTTGGGCTGCCAAGCCGGGTACTCGCCACTGAGCTCCACCTTCATGCCCGCCATGGAGAAGACGCTCTCCAGGGTCTCGACGCAGCACTCACGCATGGAGTCGCGCGAGCTGCGCACCAGCACCTTGAACATGACTTCCCCACCGCCGATTTCGACGATGGCAAGGTTGGACGACGTCTCGACTATCGAGGGGACTTCGGGAATAAAGCGGAGCACGCCGTTGTGGCAGGCGCAAAGCGCGTTGACCAGGTTGTCCTGTATCTCCTCAGGCACCAGCGTGGCGGGGAGTTCGGTCAGGGCCACTTCGAGCTTGAGGTCCTTCTCGATGGCGCCGTATTCGTCCTCGAAGGTCTGGCGCCACTCGTCGACGGCCTCTTTCAGGTCCTCGACGTTCTCTTTCGGCACGGTGAGGACTACTTCCGCGTCGCGCGGGATGGCGTTGCGCATGTTGCCGCCCTTCCAGGAGGCGAGCCGGGCCTCGAAGTTGGCGATGGCGTCCTGGACCAGGCGGGCCATCATCTTGTTGGCGTTGCCGCGGCCCTCATTGATTTCCAAGCCGGAGTGACCGCCGAGCAGGTTGCTCAGGGCCACGCGCACGGCCACGTCGCCCTCTTCGCTCTCCACCTCTTTGTAGGCGAGCTTCGCCGTCAGGTTGACGCCGCCGGCCGAGCCGATGACCATCTCGCCCTCGGTCTCGTTGTCCAGGTTCAAGAGGATGTCGCCCTGAAGCGTATCGGGGGCCATATTGTTCACACCGTACATCGTCGTTTCCTCATCGGCCGTGATGAATCCCTCTAAGGGACCGTGCACGAGGCTATTGTCCTCCATGATGGCCATAATCGTGGCAACGGCCATGCCGTCGTCTGAGCCGAGGGTCGTACCGCGCGCCTTTACCCAGTCACCGTCCACGTAGGCGTCGATAGGGTCGTTCTCAAAGTCGTGAGTGGAATCGTTTGTTTTCTGAGGCACCATGTCCATGTGGCCTTGGAGTGTCACCACCTTGCGGTCTTCCATGCCGGGCGAGGCCGGTTTCAGCATGAGGATGTTGCCGGCCCGGTCCATGCGGGCCTCGACGTTGTGCTCGGCGGCCCAGTCCAGGAGGAACTTCTGTATTTTTTCGAGATGCCCGGACGGACGGGGCACTTGCGTCAATAGGTAGAAATTTTTCCAAACAGCCTGCGGCTGCAAATTCTTAATGTCTGTCATGGTCTTATCTTTATTAGCGTGATGTATTTTCCTATGGCTGTCGGCCGGGCTCCCGGGCGGCTACCGCCACCCTGCGGCGGTGGAACGACAGGTCCGCCCACCCGTAAGCGCCCAACAGGATGACTTCAAACGTCTGTATGGCGTGGACAATCAGGGCAAACATGATGGCGTGCTGCTCCGCCACGCCGTAGAGCACGAGCATAGTCTTGACGGCAAAATGCCAGGGCCCCGCGCCGTTGGGCGTAGGGACGAGGACGGCAAACGTACCGATACAGAATATGAGAAAGGCCTCGGCGGGATTGATCCCGGAGGTGAAGTCAAAGCAAAAGAAGGCGGTGTAGAAATGCAAGAAGTAGCAGGCCCAGATCCCGACGGAGTAGACGACGTAAAGGGGGAGGTTGCGCACGCCCCTCAGCGAGACGATGCCGGCCCAGACGTTGCGCACCACGTCCTTACCTTTGCTGAACACGGAGAAGCGGTGCATGAGAAAGACGAGCAGCGCAATGGCGGCTACGACGCAGACGGCCGTGACGAGGTAGCCGGTGCTGGTGAAGCGCCGTAGCGTGGCACCCACGTTCGTACCGGTACGTTCCAGGAAGCCCAGGAGGTCGGACAGCTGGAACAGGAAGGCGGCGACCGTGAGCAGGAGGATGACGATGCAGTCTACGAGCCGCTCGGTGACGACGGTGCCCAGTGCCTTCGTGAACGAGACGCCGTCGTACTTCTTCAGCGTCCCGCAACGCATCACCTCGCCCACGCGGGGGATGACCAGGCTCGAGGCGTAGGACAGGAAGATGGCATCCTCGCAGACGCGGCGGCGCGGCCGCTCGTCCAGGGGGGCCAGCGCCATCCGCCAGCGCCAGGCCCGCACCTGCTGGGCCAGCACGCCGAAGACCAGGGAGAGGGCCATCCAGGCCCAGTTCATACGGTGGACCACGTAGTCCAGGAAACTGGTCCAGTCCGTCCCGCGGTACATCCACCAGAGGATGCCGATGCCCAACAGGAAGGGGAGACTCAGCTGTACTGTCTTTTTGATGATACTTACCACTTTCAGACGGGTAGCGTTGTTTTTTTCGTAAATTTGCAGGCCCGGTCGCGCGGCGCAGTAGCCGCCGGCCCGGCAATGACAGGCAAATGTATAAAAAAAGTAGTAGATGAAGTCCGTACGTCCTAAAAAATTTCTTGGCCAACACTTTTTGAAAGACCTCGGCACGGCGCAGGCCATCGCCGACACGGTGGACGCCTGCCCCGGCCTGCCCGTCCTCGAAGTGGGACCGGGCATGGGCGTGCTCACCCAGTACCTCCTGACCAAGGGCCGCGAGCTGAAGGTCGTCGAAGTGGACGACGAGAGCGTCGCCTACCTGCGCGAGCACTTCCCCGCCCTGGAGGAGAACATCGTCGAGGACGACTTCCTCAAGATGCACTTGGAGCACACCTTCGGAGGGCGCCCGTTCGTCCTGACCGGCAACTACCCGTACAACATCAGTAGCCAGATTTTCTTCAAGATGCTGGACAACCGCGCGCTCATACCCTGCTGCACGGGGATGATACAGAAGGAAGTGGCCGACCGCCTGGCCGCGGCGCCGGGCAGTAAGACGTTCGGCATCCTGAGTGTGCTCGTGCAGCTTTGGTACGACGTGGAATATCTCTTCACAGTCGAGCCGGGCGTTTTCAATCCGCCGCCCAAGGTGAGGAGTGCCGTCATCCGCCTGACGCGTAACGGCACGACGGACTGCGGTTGCGACGAACGCCTGATGCGCCGCGTGGTGAAGACGGCCTTTAACCAGCGCCGCAAGATGCTACGCGGCTCGCTCAAGCCGCTACTGGCCCAGCTCGACGGGGAGCGGGGCGCGGTGAAGGACCATACGGACTTTCTGGCCCAGGAAGCCCTGACGCGCCGCCCCGAACAGTTGAGCGTCGACGAATTTATCGCCCTGACGAACCAGGTCGCCGCCGAGTGTGGCGGCTGACGGTCCGGCGCGCCACGGGCCTTAGGGGAGTTTTTACGGGCCTTAGCCCAGTTTTTACGGGGCTAAGGCCCGTTTTTGCGCCGACTGTCGGCGCCGCTGCCGCGACTGGGAGAGCCGGCGGCGGGGCCTGGAACGGCCGCCACGGGGCATAGCAAAAATAATGCTTTGACCGTCAAAACGTTAGCAACCTTTTTCCGGGCGACTGCCCAAAAAGGGTTGGCCGATTCAGAAAAATTTAAGAACTTTGTAAACTCGTTTCCACTATACGCAAAGAAAGTGATGGACAATACTGCACTCGGCAAATGGGCCGCTTGCTTAGACTATATACGCACGAATCTTCCCCCCAAGGAATACGCCACATGGTTTGAACCCCTGCGGCTTATTGACCAGAAAGAGGGGAAGGTCACCGTGAGCGTACCCACTAAGTACGTGGGCGAATACATCCGGGAGAAGCACCGCGACCTCGTAGCGCGCGCGCTGATGGAAGTATACGGCGGACAGACGCAACTCATCTGGCGCGACGAGGAAGCCATAGCGCAGTGGAAGAAAGAGGAGCGCGAGCGACAGGAACAGCTCCAGCAGCAGAACAAAGCGGCCCAGCACTCCCAGCTGCCGCCCATCTCGCCACAACTCAACCCCTACTACACGTTCGACAACTTCGTGGAGGGCGAAAGCAATAAGCTGGCCCGCGCCGTGGCTATGGCCATCGCCAACAAGCCGGGCCAGGCCACGTTCAACCCTTTCTTCCTCTACGGTCCGTCGGGCGTAGGCAAGACGCACCTGGTCAACGCGCTGGGCGTGCGCCTGCGCGAACTTTTTCCCGATAAGCGCGTGCTTTTTGTCTCTGCCCACGTGTTCAAGACCCAATACACCGACTCCGTTATCCATAACACGTCGAACGACTTCATTAACTTCTACCAGTCCATCGAAGTCCTCATCATCGACGACATACAGGAAATCACCACGGCCAAAACGCAGCAGGCCTTCTTCCATATCTTCAACCACCTGCAACAAAACGGCCGCCAGCTCGTCATTACCTGCGACCGCCCGCCCGTACTCTTCGAAGGCATCGAGGAACGCATGCTGACGCGCTTCAAGTGGGGCATGATTGCGGAGATGGAGAAGCCGGACACGGCGCTAAGGAAGGCCATCCTCGAATCCAAGATCAAGCGCGACGGCCTCTCTTTCCCGCAAGAGGTGGTCCAGTACATTGCGCAGAACGTAGAGAGCAGTGTCCGCGAGCTCGAGGGCATTGTCAACTGCATCATGGCCTATTCCATCGTGGACAATTGCGACATCGACCTGCAACTGACGGCTCGCGTCGTGGCCAGGGCCGTCAATCTCGAGAAGAAGGAGCTGACGGCCGACGATATTCTCCAGGCCGTCGCCCAGCATTACGGCCTCAAGCAGAAGGAGATTGTGTCGAAGAGCCGTAAGCAGAACGTCGTCCTGGCCAGGCAGCTGACGATGTACCTCTGTCACAAGTACACGAACATGTCCTACGCGCAAATCGGGCGACGCTTGGGCGGGCGCGACCACTCGACCGTGATGCACGGATGTAACCAGGTCTCGCTACGCATCTCGGTGGACCGCAACTTCCGACACGAGGTCGAGGAGCTGGAAAGCGCCCTCAAAAAATAAACACACGGCCGCGGTCGGCGGCAACTCTCTCCCTGACTTTTTCCCATGACTCCGCAAGAAGCGCTCAAGAAATACTTCGGCTACGACTCGTTCCGCCCCCAACAGGAAGCCGTCATCCGGACGGTCCTCGAGGGCAAGGACTGCCTGGTACTCATGCCGACGGGCGGGGGCAAGAGCATCTGTTACCAGATACCGGCCCTGGTGAGCGAGGGCACGGCCATCGTCGTCTCGCCCCTCATCTCGCTGATGAAGGACCAGGTCGAGGCGCTCCGGGCCGCCGGCATCCCGGCCGGTGCCCTTAACAGCGGACAAAGCGAAAGTGAGAACCTGCGCCTGCGGCAAGCCTGCAGGGAGGGGAAGCTACGCCTGCTCTACCTCTCGCCCGAGATGCTGCTCTCCGAGCTCTATCACCTCGTGGCCGACATGAGGGTCAGTCTCGTCGCCATCGACGAGGCGCACTGCGTCAGCCAGTGGGGGCACGACTTCCGACCGGAGTACACGCAACTGGGCGCCGTGCGCGACGCACTGCCCGGCACGCCTTTCCTGGCACTCACGGCGACGGCCGACAAGGTGACACGCCAAGACATTGTGCGGCAACTCCGCCTCGAAGGTTGCCAGGTATTCGTCTTCTCCTTCGACCGTCCCAATCTTTCGCTCGACGTTCGGCGCGGCCTCTCGGGCAAGGAGAAGCTGAACGCCCTTACCGACTTCATCGGCCGCCACCCGGACGAGAGCGGCATCATTTACTGCCTTTCGCGCAAGAATACGGAGAGCCTGGCCGACGAACTGGTCCGCAAGGGCTTCAACGCCGCGGTCTATCACGCTGGCCTGGGCACCGAGGAGCGCGACCGGGTCCAGACGGACTTCATCCGCGACCGCTTGCAAATCGTCGTAGCCACGGTGGCCTTCGGCATGGGCATCGACAAAAGCAACGTACGCTGGGTGGTCCACTACCAGTTGCCCAAAAGCATCGAAAGTTTCTACCAGGAAATCGGCCGGGCCGGGCGCGACGGGCTCCCGGCCGACACGCTGCTGTTCTACAACTACGCCGACATCATCCAGTTAACAAAATTTGCCGAAGAAAGCGGCCAGCGCGAAATCAACAAGGAGCGGCTCGACCGTATGCGCGAATACGCCGAGGCCGACGTGTGCCGCCGCCGCATCCTGCTCAACTATTTCGGGGAAACGACGGCCCACGACTGCGGCAACTGCGACACCTGCCAGAACCCGCCCCAGCGTTTCGACGGCCACGTCCTGGCCCAAAAGGCCCTGAGCGCCATTGTCCGGACCCACGAACAGGCGGACTTCCGCACCGTCATCGACATTCTCCGCGCCCGCTACACGCCCGCCGTCAAGGCCCTGCACTACGACCAACTGCCCACCTTCGGCGCCGGCCGCGACGTGTCGCCCCGCGACTGGCAGGACTACCTGCTGCAACTGCTCCAGCTCGGCCTCATCGAGATTGCCTACGACGAGCACAACCACCTGAAGACGACGCCCCTGGGCACGGAGGTGCTCTATGGCCGCCAGCCGCTCCAGCTGGCTTGCATCCGCCGCGAGGAAGTAGCCCCCAAGCCGGCAAAAGCCGCCCGCAAGACGGCGGCACAGCCCCTCTTCCCCGCCCCCGAGAGCGGCGACAGACAGGAAGAAGCCCTCTTCCAGGAACTCCGTAAGCTGCGCCTGCAGCTGGCTAACGAGCAGGGCCTTCCGCCTTACATCATCATGAGCGACAAAGTGCTGCGCCTGCTGGCCATAATGCGGCCGAAGACGGTGGAAGCCTTCGGCAACGTCAGCGGTATCGGCGAATACAAACAAAAAAAGTATGGCCGTCTGTTCGTAGACGCCATACTTCGTTTCCTATCCCGTTAACTTACTCCCCCACTTCCAGCCATACGGGCCCCGCTACATCCATGTAGGGCTCGAGGGTCAGTGCGACCGCCGCGCTGTCCGCGCCGGCGGCGTGTACTTCCAGCACGGGGTTGCCCTGGCTGTTCAGCTCGGGCGCCGGTTGCAGCCGGGCCTCGGCCGGACAGCGGGCGCCGGCCGAAGCGTCGGAGGGCGCGTAGACCAGCAGGCCGCAAAGCAGGGCGCGCGCGGCGGGCTGCGCGGCGACGGACGCCGGGCGCATGGCCCAGACGGGTTGCACGGGCAATACGAAATAGACCTCGTCGCCCGTAATCCATTCGCGGTCTACTACGGCGTAGCCGTTGACGAACTCCAGCTGCAAGGGCTCCTTGCCGTTCACGTAAATCTGCGGTACGGTCCGCTCCGCCTCCGACAGGGTGTAGCCGCCCGCCGGATAGGCGCGGCGCAACGCCCACGACGGGATGCGGAAACGCAGCTTCAGCCGGTGGCGTCCGGGTCCGAGCCCCGTCAGGCGCAGCTTGACCAGGCCGTCGAAGGGCATAGCCGTCATCTGATCGAGTATAAAGTCGAAGTCAGAAGTCACGATGTGGGTCGACGAGTTCAAGTACAAATTGACGTAGACCCCTTCGGCGTCGGTCGCGTAAAGCATCCCGGCGGCGTCCATCAAGGTCTGGGCGGCTACGTGCTTGTCGAACGACATCGGGCCCGGGGCCGAAGCCTCCGCGCACAAGGCGTTGAAGACAGCGCGCTCTATGGCGTCGGCATACTGCGCGTCGGCCGTCTGCAGCAGCAGAGGCGCCGCCGCGCCGACCACCTGCGTGGCGCCTTCGGTCTGTCCGCTCCGGTCGGCGTCGTCCAGCCCGCCGACCAGGTTGAGCCGGGGCAGCAGTTCTTCCCGCCAGCGGCGGGCGTCGGCCTTAAAGCGCCGGGCCGCGTCGTCCGGCAGCCGCACGGGCTGGGAAGTCAGCGTGGCGTCGGCCGCCAGGGCCGTGGCCCGGAAGTCCGGCTTCCCCCCGCCCCACACAACGGTGCTGTCCGCGTTGACAAAGGCGAGCGGACGCTCCAGGCGTTCCTGCGCCTGCAAACAGCCGCAGACGCAGAGCCAGCATAAGAATAAGATTCGTTTCATCCAGTTTCGTTTTTACAGTCCGGCACCCTTCGCCCCGCGCACCACGGCGCGCCATTCCGGCGACGTGCGCCGCGACTCCAGAATCTTGCGGCAGGCCAGCCGCCGGCTTTCCCCGGCGACGTCCCCCGACTGGAGCACGGCCCAGGTGGCTTCGGGCGCATGGACAAAGCAGGCGGAGAAGGCCCAGCCTACGCCCATCGCCGCGTAGTAGCCCGACGGGCGGATGGCGGCCAGGACCCGAAGCACGTCCGGCAGGCGGTCCGGCGTCAGGAAGTGGTCCATGAGCATCACGGCGGCGAAGCGTTGGTCGAACTCACGGGCGCTGTCGGCATGGCGCAGCACGTCGGGCCACGCGGCCGCCTGCTCGCGGCGCACGGCCGTATAGGTGGAGCAACAGCAATCGCACACGGCCCAATTGGTGATGAGCGGAACGAAGGCCAGGATACGCGCCCAGCGCTCGGGCCAAGGCATACGGGCATAGCCCAGCGTCATGCCTTTGACGTAGAGTTCTTCCAGCGCGGCGTCGGCCGGGATGGCATCGGCCAGGGCCTGCCAGCCGGCCGTCCGGGCCACGCTGCGGGCCAGGGCGCGCACTTTCGGGACGCGCACGCCGTAGACGGCACACGAGGCCTCGGGAATCAGCTTACGGTTGAAGGCGGCCAATTGCGGCTCGGCCAGTTCGGCCAGTTGCCGGCACAGCCATTCGCGGGACAGTTCCATGGTTCGTCGGAAAAGGCAATGCGACGGAGCGGCGCAATCCAGTCCCGCCCCGCCGCCGGACTTTCCAGCCCGACGGCGCGACGGGACCCGGGACTGCGGCAACTGCGGGCCGCATCCGCCGGTGATTTGTTACAACATGGACCCCAGGAACGAGGCGCCGATAATCAGGCAGACAATCAACACCAACAGGGCCAGCAGCGAAATGACCAGTCCGGCAATGGCGAGCCCACGGGGCCGGCGGCTCAACCCTACGATGGAGAAGACCAGGGCCATGAGCAGGCAGGCAAAGGCGTTGAAGCCGGGAATCCAGACCACGAGCAGGAACAGCGCGAGCACAAAGCCGGTGAGGCCGGGCGCATTGCCGCGCCTGGGCTCCGACGCATCGTCCTCCGTCCGGTAGTCCCGGCCCGTTCCGTAAGTCAGTGTGGCACCGGCGCTCCCCGACTGACGCGGCGCTTCGGGAGCATAAGGCGACGCGCCGCCTGCCGCCGTGCCGGCGGGAGCTGCGGAAGCCAGATAAGGAGCCAATTCGGGCACCTCGCGGGCCTGGACCCACGTTTTCATGCCCTGCATCCAGACAAGCGTGTCCGGCGTGACCCCGCGGGCGGCAAGTTCGTCCGCCCGCACTGGACCTTGGCGCTGACGGTCATGGTCCAGGTAATAAACTGCGTTGATTTCCATTCTTTCTGTTTTTTTATTGACCGTTACCGCGAATATACATTTTATATTTTCTGAACCTGTCAACGCGTCACGATTTAACGTTTAATTAACATTCCGGCCTATGGGCGTACGGACGGGAACAGCCGTCGGCGGCCCTGCGGCAACGGCCGCCGCCCCGGCCCGCCGCCGGCGGAAGCGCCCGGATAAGGACGCGAAACACGGGGCTAAGGCCAGTTTTTACGGGGATAGGGCCCGTAAAAACTGGCCTTAGCCCCGTAGCGGCGGCAACGGACCGCCCCGCTGCGGGCCATGGCGTCCGCCCGGCCGGGCACAGGGGCGGCCGGACGGAGACGGACGAGACAAACTGACGGTATAGGCCGGAAAATCTTACGCCGGAACGCAATATTCCGGTCCGTAACTTGCTCGGCGCAATTTTTTTCCTAAATTTGCAGGCAGAACTATTCGTAACGACTATGACTAATTCTCCCATGAGTCCCCGACTGCGCCGCCTCGTCCTGTCCGCCGGAAGCGTGACGGAGTGAGTGCCTTGGCCGTTGGGCCGCGGGCGAAAAGCGAGTAACATAAGGACCGGTCTCACTCCCCACATGGCGGACAGAGGCCGGTTTACTTTTTCTGACACTTGAAACTACTGCAATATGAGCGAAAGACTTTTCATTTTCGACACCACCCTGCGCGACGGCGAGCAAGTGCCGGGCTGTCAGCTCAACACGGTGGAAAAAATCCAGGTGGCCCGGCAGCTGGAGGCCCTGGGCGTAGACGTCATCGAAGCGGGCTTCCCCATCTCGAGCCCGGGCGACTTCAACTCGGTGATTGAAATATCGAAAGCCGTCACGTGGCCTACGGTCTGCGCCCTGACCCGTGCGGTGGCGAAGGACATCGACTGTGCGGCCGAGGCCCTGCAATACGCCAAGCGGAAACGCATCCACACGGGCATCGGCACAAGCGACAGCCACATCCTCTACAAATTCAACTCGACGCGCGAGGAAATACTGGAGCGTGCCGTGGCCGCCGTGAAGTATGCGAAGCGCTACGTGGAGGACGTGGAATTTTACGCCGAGGACGCCGGGCGCACGGACAACGAGTACCTGGCCCGCGTGGTCGAGGCCGTCATCCGGGCCGGCGCCACCGTGGTCAACATCCCGGACACGACGGGCTACTGCCTGCCGCACGAGTACGGCGCCAAGATAAAATACCTCATGGAGCACGTCGACGGCATCGAGAAGGCCATCCTCTCCACCCACTGCCACAACGACCTGGGCATGGCCACGGCCTGCACGCTCGAAGGCATCGTCAACGGTGCCCGGCAGGTGGAAGTGACCATCAACGGCATCGGGGAGCGCGCCGGTAACACGAGCGAAGAGGAAATAGCGATGATCCTGAAATGCCATAAGGAACTGGGCATCCAGACCAATATCAATACGCGCAAGATTGCGGCTACGAGCCGCATGGTCTCTTCGCTGATGAACATGCCCATACAGCCGAACAAGGCCATCGTGGGGCGTAACGCCTTTGCCCACTCCTCGGGCATCCACCAGGACGGCGTGTTGAAAAACGCACAGACCTACGAAATCATAGACCCGAAGGACGTCGGCATAGACGACAACGCCATCATCCTGACCGCACGCTCGGGCCGCGCCGCCCTGAAGCACCGGCTGGAGACACTGGGCGTGACCGTATCGGACGAGCGCCTGGACGCCATCTATGAGAGCTTCCTCCGCCTGGCCGACAAGAAGAAGGAAGTGAGCGACGACGACATCCTCGTCCTCGCCGGGGCCGAGCGCGCCAGCCAGCACGCCATCAAACTGGACTACCTCCAGGTGACGAGCGGACACGGCATACGGCCCGTGGCTGCCATCATCGTCGACATCTCAGGGGAGAAATTTCACGCCGCCGCCGAGGGCAACGGACCCGTAGACGCCGCGATCAACGCACTCAAGGAGATCATCCGACGGGAAATGACCCTGAAGGAATTTACCATACAGGCCATCAACAAGGGCTCGGACGACGTGGGCAAGGTCCATATGCAAGTGGAACACGACGGACACCTGTATTACGGCTTCGGTGCGAACACAGACATCATCGCTGCGAGCGTGGAGGCTTACATAGACTGTATTAACAAGTTTCACTCATGAAAGATTTTCCCAAATGGATGCTGGTGCTGGCGGGCATAAACCTGTTGCCCCTGCTCCTGGCGCCCTTCTACATGTTCGGCGGGCTCCATCCGTTCGGCACGAGCCAGTGGGCGGCGGTCAACTTCCTGCTCTATCTGCTCACTAACCTCATCTGGCTGCTGCCGGTCTGGCTGTTTTTCGTCAGTCTCGACTTTTACCGGAGAGGATTTGAACGCACCGGCGTGGCTATCGCCGTGGGCGGCATCATCGTGACCGTCATCAGCGGCCTGCTCCTCCTCTGAAATATCCGAATCACCCTATCTTCTGAAATACCATGAAAACATTGTTCGATAAAATCTGGGACCGCCACGTCGTACAGCACGTGCCCGACGGCCCCGACCAGCTCTACGTGGACCGGCTCTACCTGCACGAAGTGACGAGCCCGCAGGCCTTTGCCGACATGCGCGAGCGCGGGCTCCGGTGCTTCCGGCCGGAGCGCATCTTCTGCATGCCCGACCACAACACCCCGACGCTCGGCCAGGAGCGCCCCATCGCCGACCCCGTATCGCGCCGGCAAGTGGAAACGCTGAAGCGGAACGCGGAAGACTTCGGGCTGACGCACTTCGGCATGCTCCACCCCAACAACGGCATCGTGCACGTCGTGGGCCCGGAGCTCGGGCTCTCCCTCCCGGGGATGACGATAGTCTGCGGCGACTCGCACACCTCGACCCACGGGGCGATGGGCGCGGTTGCCTTCGGCATCGGCACGTCAGAGGTGGAGATGGTCCTGGCCTCCCAGTGCATTTTACAGGCCAAGCCGAAGTCCATGCGCATCCTGGTGGAGGGGACGCTGGGCCAGGGCGTGACGGCCAAGGACCTGGCCCTCTATATCATGAGCCGCATCTCGACGTCGGGCGCCACGGGCCACTTCGTGGAATACGCCGGGCCGGCCGTGCGGGCCCTGTCGATGGAGGGACGCCTCACGCTCTGCAACCTGAGCATCGAGATGGGGGCGCGCGGCGGATTCGTCGCGCCGGACGAAGTGACGTTCGCCTACGTCGAGGGCAAGCCCTACGCGCCGCGGGGAGAGGCCTGGGACCGCGCCGTTGCTTTCTGGAAAACGCTGCGGAGTGACGAAGACGCCTGCTTCGATAAGGAAATCGTCATCGACGCTACCGACATTGAACCCATGATTACTTACGGCACGAACCCGGGTATGGGCATCGGCATCACGCAGTGCGTGCCCGTCCCCGAGAACGAGTCCGACAGGAAAGCCCTCCGGTACATGCAGTTCGAGGCCGGCAGGCCGCTGCTCGGGACACCGGTGGACTACGTATTTCTCGGCGCCTGCACGAACGGGCGCATAGAGGATTTCCGCGCATTTGCCTCCATCGTCCGCGGCCGACACCGCGCGGAGCACGTGACGGCATGGCTCGTCCCCGGCTCGCAGCACGTGGCGGCACAGATCCGGGCCGAGGGGCTCGACCGCATACTCGCCGAGGCCGGATTCGAGGTGCGCCAGCCCGGGTGCTCGGCCTGCCTCGCCATGAACGACGACAAGGTGCCCGCCGGAAAGCTCTGCGTCTCGACATCGAACCGCAACTTTGAAGGCCGACAAGGCCCCGGAGCACGCACCTGCCTGGCGTCGCCGCTGACGGCGGCCGCGGCGGCCGTGACCGGTGTCGTCACCGACCCGCGGACACTGTGCTGAGCCGCCGCCCCAATTCCCCGAACATCAAAGCCTTAACCTCTTTCCCATGAAACAGCCTTTCAACATCATACAAAGCACCTGCGTCCCGCTGCCCTTAGAGAACGTGGACACGGACCAGATCATCCCCGCACGCTTCCTCAAGTCGACGGACCGCAACGGCTTCGGCGAAAACCTGTTCCGCGACTGGCGCTTCAACCCCGACGGCTCGCCGAAAGACTTCGTACTGAACGACCCGGCCTACCACGGGGAAATCCTCGTAGCAGGGCGCAACTTCGGCTGCGGCTCGAGCCGCGAGCACGCCGCCTGGGCCCTCGCCGGCTACGGCTTCCGCGTGGTGGTCAGCAGCTTCTTCGCCGACATACACAAACAGAACGAGTTGAACAACTTCGTACTGCCCGTCGTCGTGAGCGAACCTTTCCTGCAACGGCTCTTTACGGCCATAGCGGCCAACCCCAACACGCTCGTCACGGTCGACCTGCCGCAACAGACCATCACTAACGAAGCGACGACCGAGCGTGAGCACTTCGACATCAACGGTTATAAGAAATATTGCCTCATGAACGCCCTGGACGACATCGACTTTCTGCTGAAGAACAAGGACAGGACCATCGCCTGGGAGCAAAGTCAAGGCCGTCTGTGAGTTTATCCGGAGCGGCGCGCCGGCAATCGCGCGGGCGCGCCGCCCTATTCTACACCTTATTATATATACCCTTGTCATGAAACTGAATATTGCCGTTTTGCCGGGCGACGGCATCGGCCCCGAAATCTCTGTCCAAGGCGTTGCCGTAGCCAGCGCCATCGGCCGTAAGTTTGGCCACGACCTGACGTTCCAAGGCGCCCTGTGCGGCGCCGCTGCGATCGATGCCACCGGCGCCCCTTTCCCTGAATCGACCTTCCGGACCTGCAGCGCGGCGGACGCGGTGCTGTTCTCGGCGGTCGGCGACCCGAAGTACGACAACAATCCCGCGGCCCGCGTCCGGCCGGAGCAGGGCTTGCTGGCCATGCGCAAGCAGCTGGGGCTCTTTGCCAACATCCGCCCCATCCAGACTTTTCCGTGCCTGGTCCATCGCTCGCCCCTCAAGGACGAGCTCGTGCGCGACGCCGACTTTGTCTGTATCCGCGAGCTTACGGGCGGCATGTACTTCGGAGAGAAGAAGGAGGGCGAGGAAGAAGCCTACGACACCAACCGCTACACGCGCCCCGAAGTGGAACGCATCCTGAGGGTAGCCTACGACTACGCGCGGCGACGACGCCGCCACCTGACCATCGTAGACAAGGCCAACGTCCTGGCATCGAGCCGCCTGTGGCGACGCGTAGGGCAGAAAATGGCAGCCGAATACGCCGACGTCGTCACGGACTACATGTACGTGGACAACGCCGCCATGCGGATGATACAGGAACCCCGCTTCTTCGACGTCATGGTAACGGAGAACACCTTCGGAGACATCCTGACGGACGAGGGCTCGTGCATCACGGGGTCGATGGGACTGCTCCCGTCCGCTTCGACCGGCACCGGGACGCCGCTCTTTGAGCCCATACACGGTTCGTGGCCCCAGGCAGCCGGCAAGAATATCGCCAATCCGCTGGCCCAAATCCTGTCGGTCGCCATGATGCTGGAACACTTCGGCCTGAAAGACGAAGGCGCCCTGGTGCGTCGCGCCGTCAACGCCAGCCTTGAAGCCGGCGTCCGCACCCCCGACATCCAGACGCCGGAAGGTAAGCCCTACGGCACGAAGGAAGTCGGCGCCTGGATTGTCCGCTGGATTGAAACGAACGACTGACGCCCGCTTCCACACGCGACGCGCCCCCTGCGTGCAGCCTCCCTCGGACCGGGCGGCACGCAAGGGGCGCGTCGGTTGTGTTCCGTCCCGCACGGCAGGAGCTAACGCGAACGGGTGAAGATGATTATCATGACGGCGGGGATGACCAGCAGAACGCCGAGCAACACCTTCGGCGTAAACGGTTCGCTAAAGACCAGCGTCCCGACCACTACGGCCGTGAGCGGCTCGAAGGCACCCAGCACGGCCACCATCGTAGACCCGATGCGCTTCACCGCGGCCACGACGCAGAGGTTCGTCACTACGGTGCAGACCAACGCCAGGGCGCCCAGGTGGGTTACTTGCGTCAGCGTCGTGAGCGGTTGCAGATGGTGCTGGCGCAGGGCCTCGGCGCCGAAGATGAGGGCGCCGAACAGCATCACGTAGAACGTGAGCCGCCCGCTGTCCATGTCGTGGGCACGCGAACGGTTCACGCGAATAATGTAAAGCGCATAGCAGACGGCGGAAATCAGGACGATAATCACGCCCCGCAGGCTAATGGCATTCGAGTCGGTGGGCCATGACAGCACGGCTACGCCCAAAACGGCCATGCCTACGGCCGTCAGCGTGGTCCAGCGTCGCGCCTCGTGGTAGAACAGCATCATCACGACGGCCGTTACGACGGGATACATGAAGTGTATCGTCGTAGCCACGCCCGACGGCATGTAGTTGTAGCCGGCCAGGAGGAAGAGCGCCGACCCGTCGGAGATGAAAGCCAGATAGAGCAACGTGACGGCCTCGGGCCGGCTGATGCGGAAGGAGGCCCGGCGCACCAGCTGGATAATACCGAGGAGCAGCGCGGCAAACAGGAAACGATAAAAGAGAATAGAGATGTCGGGCAACTTGTCGGCAGGGTCGCCCTGGTGGCTTATGGGCAGCGTGAAGAAGGGGATAAAGCCGTAACAGATGGCGGCGAACAGTCCCAGCGCGGTGCCGCGAAGCCCCGAGGCGGCCTGAGTGTCGCCCCGGCGGAACAGGTGGAATAGGTGCATGGTTTAAGTGTTTTGCGCCCGGGCCGCAGGCCGCAGCTTTCCCGCCGCACACGCTCCGCCGTCCCCGCGTCCGCCGCGTGCGGGCAGGTGGGGAAACGGACGGAGAAACGGGCGGGAGAAACGGCCGGACCGGACAGAGACCGGCTCAGAGCTGCCGGATGAGTTCGCGGAATATCTCTGCCATGAGCGGCTGTACGCGGTTGGCCGCCTCCTGTACCTCTTCATGGCTGACCTCAACGATTTTGCCCTCTACGCCAAGGTCCGTGATGATGCTCACACCGAAGACGCGCATGCCGCAATGCCGCGCCACGATGACCTCGGGCACCGTACTCATGCCAACGGCGTCCGCGCCGAAGATGCGATACATCCTGTATTCTGCCGGTGTCTCGTACGTCGGGCCCTGAGTGGCCAGGTAAACGCCCTCTACCACCTTGATGCCCTTCTCGGCAGCAATGCGGCGCGCGGCCTCGAGCAGTTGGCGGTCGTAGGCTTCGTGCATGTCGAGGAAGCGGGGGCCGACGGGGAAGTTCGGTCCGTGGAGCGGGTGTTCAGGCAGGAAGTTGATGTGGTCCCTAATGAGCATCAGGTCGCCCACGGCAAAGTCCGGATTGACCCCGCCCGAGGCGTTGCTCACAAAGAAGTTCTTCACGCCCAGCTGGTGCATGACGCGCACGGGAAAGGTCACCTGCTTCATGTCATAGCCTTCGTAGTAATGGAAACGGCCTTCGAGGGCCATGACCTCTTTTCCGCCAAGCCGGCCGAATAGCAGACGGCCGGAATGGCCTTCGACCGTAGAGACGGGGAAGTGGGGAATCTCGACGTAGGGGAAGCTGTCGGCCACCTCTATCTCGGCGGCGAGACGCCCCAAGCCGGTGCCGAGGACGATGGCCGTTTCGGGGCGCAGCCGGGTGTGTTCCTTAATCCACTGCGCCGTTTCTTGTATCGCTTGTAACATAGTCTGATATGATTTGATTAAACCTTGTCTGTTCGGAAATAAACGCCGTGCCCCGCCGGCGCTGTCCCCCGTCGTCGGGGTTGAGGAATGCGACCTCGATGGGCTGAACGTAGAGCGCGCGCCGCAGGGCCTGCGGCAACGCCTCGCGCAGCGGAAAAAGCCGGGCCGCATCCTTCTCCGTCGTGATGGCTATGCTGCCGAACGGCAGCCTGGAGAAAGCGGCGCCGATGCGTTGCACGTCGGCCGGCGTAAAGGCATGGTGGTCCGGGAAAGCCAGGGACGTCACGGCCACGCCCTCGCGCCCCATGTGGTCCAACAGAGGCCGGGGATGCGCGATGCCGGTCAGGGCCAGGATGCGCAGGGGCGCCGACATCACGGGCAGGGCCTCGTCCGGGAAGAGCGGGTACGGTTCGCCGTAGACCATTTTCGTAAAGAAGAGTTCCTGTCCGGGGCGCAGGGCCAACCGGCGGCGGATGCGTTCCATCCCGGCGACGGAAAGCGAGGCGGGACACTTCGTCACGACGACTACTTGCGCCCGGCGCGCCCCGCGGGCCGACTCGCGCAGGCGCCCGGCGGGCATCAGCCAGTCGTCGGTGTAGAGGCGGCCGTACTCGGTCAAGAGGATGTTGAGCCCGGCCCGCACGTTGCGGTGCTGGTAGGCGTCGTCCAGGACCACGACGTCGGGGCGCCGGTCCCTGTCGGCCAGGAGGCGGTCCAAGGCTTCGCAGCGATCGCCGTCGACGACGACCGTCGTCTGCGGGAACTTGCGCCACATCTGCCAGGGCTCGTCGCCAATGTCCGCCGCCGTCATGCCCCCGGCCGCCTGCAAGAAGCCGCGCGTAGACCGCCCATAGCCGCGGCTCAGCATGGCCACGCGGCGGTCCCCGGCCAGCAGCCGGAGCAGATACTCCGTGTGGGGCGTCTTCCCCGTCCCGCCCACAGAGAGATTGCCCACCACGATGAGGGGAAGGGGGAAGCGCCGCTGCCGCAACAGCCCGACAGCATACAGCCAGTTGCGACACCGCGTGACGGCGTCGTAGAGCCAGGCGAAAGGCAGCAAGAGCAGGCGCGACGTTATGAGCTTCATCGGTCCATAGTTTTTCGGATTACGGGGCCTATTCCCGTTTTTACTGGGCTAGGGCCCGTCGCGACGGGCCCTAGCCCAGTTTTTTCCGCGCCTGCCGGCCGCGCACCACGGACTGTAGGGCGCGGCCGGCGGCAACAGAAAAAGCGCAGTCCGCCTGTCCGCGTTGCCGCACGGCCTGCGTTCCTTCATCGGGACACGGCCGCGCGGCATCCGCCACAGGGGACTGCGCCAGGTGTCAGTTCAGTTTCAGCGCGTAAGGCAGGCGGGCTTGCAGGCAGTCGGTGCCCTTGAGGCCCTCCATGAAGCGGAGCGGCTCGTAATACTCGCCCAGCATCGTGCGCACGCGGTTCTCCATGTAGTTGCCCCGGACGCCGTTCAGCAACTCGTCGAGCCAGTCGCCCGAAACCGGCAGCGGCTGCACGCTGTACTCCTTCAAGCCGGCACGGCGTGCGGCCTCGGCCACAGCGTCATTGAGCGTGCCGAGCTTGTCCACGAGCTTCAGGCTCATGGCCTGACGGCCCGTCCACACGCGGCCCTGGGCAATGCTGTCCACGTCTGCCACCTTCATGTGGCGGCCCTGGGCCACGCGGTCCAGGAAGAGGCGGTAACCCCGCTCCACGTAGGCCTGCATCGCGGCGCTCTCACCCGGGTTGAAGGGACGGCCGAGCACGCCGAAGTCGGAGGCTTCGTTGGTCTTCACCACGTCGAAGTGTAGCCCGAGCTTCTCGGTGAGCAGCCCGGTGACGTCGGGCACCATGCCGAAGATGCCGATGCTGCCCGTCAGGGTCGTAGGCTCTGCCACGATGTAGTCGGCCCCGCAAGCCAGATAGTAGCCGCCGGACGCGGCCATGCCGCCCATGGAGACGACGACCGGTTTCTTCTTCTTGAGCAACTGGACGGCGCGCCACATCTGCTCGGAGGCGTACGCGCTGCCGCCGCCCGAGTTGATGCGGATGACGACGGCTTTCACCGACTCATCTTCCATCAGCTTGTCCAAGTCATCGACGACCTGCGGACCTACAATCTGGGCTTCACTGCCCAGGAGGCTGCTCTCGGCCTCGCCGACAATGTTCCCCTGCGCATAGTAGACGGCCACGCAATCCTTGGCCTTGGCGGGCTTGTCGCACAGGGCCAGCTCGGCGGGCGTCACGAGGTTCAGCTGCTCGACGCCGGCGAGGGCACGCAGACTGGCGCGGACACCGTCGACATAGGCCAGGCGGTCCACCAGCTTGGCCTTCACGTAGTCCGCAGCGTCGCAGAAGGCCATGTAACGGTCGGCATAAGCGTTGAGCGTATCGACGGTCACCTTGCGCGAGGCGGCCACGTCCTTGCACATGACGGTCCAGATGTCAGAAATAAAGGAACGGACTTGCGCGCGGTTCGGCTCGCTCATTCCCGTTAAGGTAAAGGGTTCTACGGCACTCTTGAACGTCCCGACGCGGAAGACCTGCATCTTCACGCCCAGTTTCTCGAGCAGCTCCTTATAGAATATGGTCTGCGAGGCCAGGCCGTGCCAGTCGAGCATGCCGCTGGGGTTGATCAGCACACTGTCCGCCACGCTGGCCACATAGTAGGAGCCCTGCGTGTAGTTATCGCCATAGGCCAGGACAAACTTGCCCGTCTTCTTGAAGTCGGTCAGCGCCTTTCGGATCTCTTCGAGCGTGGCGACGTCGGCACTGACAATGCCGCCTTCGACATAGATGCCGGACACTTTATCGTTCTCCCCGGCCACGCGGATAGCGGTGAGGATGTCGTTCAGTCCCTGGCTGGCCAGCGGACTGCTGCCCGTGATTTCCGCAAAAGGATTCGGCTGAACCCGCTCTGCGATGGTGCCGTTGAGGTTCAGGTGAAGCACCGTTCCCTCAGTCAGCGTAGGCTTGGGCGTACCGATGGCGACGAACGAGATAAACATCACGAACCACATGACGCTCGTAAACGCCGACACGATAAGCATGCCGACGACGACGGCAAGCACTTGTTTGAAGAAAGCTTTCATAGACGATGTTTATGCTAAGGTTTGTTTTTGTCAGGACTCTCGGAGCGTCACCTCGACCGGGCAATGGTCCGAGCCGAATATTTCCGTGTGAATCTTCGCCCCTTCGAGGCGGTCGCGCAACCGTTCCGAGGCGAGGAAATAGTCAATGCGCCAGCCGGCATTCTTTTCCCGGGCGCGGAATCGGTAGGACCACCACGAGTAGACGCCTTCCAGGTCCGGGTAGAAGTGGCGGAACGTGTCGACGAAGCCGGCGCCGAGCAGCTGGGTGAACTTCTCGCGCTCCTCGTCGGTGAAGCCGGCGTTGCGGCGGTTGGTCTTGGGATTTTTCAAGTCTATCTCGCGGTGCGCCACGTTGAGGTCGCCGCAGGCCAGTACGGGCTTTTGCGCGTCGAGGCGGCGCAGGTAGTCGCGGAAAGCATCGTCCCAGGCCATGCGGTAGTCCAGTCGTTTCAGCTCGTCCTGGGAGTTGGGCGTATATACGGTGACGAGATAGAAGTCCGGCATCTCGAGCGTGATGACGCGGCCCTCGTGGTCGAAATCCTCAATGCCGAGCCCGTAGGTCACTTGCAGGGGGCTGCGCCGCGTAAAGACGGCCGTGCCGGAATAGCCTTTGCGCTCCGCGTAACTCCAGTAGCTTTCGTAGCCCTCAAAGGCCAGGTCCAGCTGGCCTGCCTGAAGTTTGGTCTCCTGTAAGCAGAAGAAGTCCGCATCCAGTGACGCGAACGCCTCGCGGAAGCCTTTTTCGCAGCAAGCCCGCAGGCCGTTCACGTTCCAAGAGATCAATTTCATGTGTTAATTATTTCTATGTAAATTTATTTTGAGGACAAATATAGGGAACATCGGGCAGAAGACAAAGGCCGATACATAATTTTTTCCTAACTTTGCCCTGATTCTGCCGGGCTACGCTCCGGCCGTCCCAATCCTATTCACGAATGAAGCGCATCTTACTCTCTATACCGGCCCTGTTGTTTGGGGCCAGCACAGCCGTGGCCCAGCCCAAGGCCACCTTCGACGCCGTCCACCAGGAGTTGGGCTCCATCCTGTGGAACCAGCCGCAGACCGCGTCCTTCAAGGTCACCAACAGCGGGGACACGACGCTGGTCATCTCGCACGTTTATCCGGGCTGCGGCTGTACGTCGGTCAACTGGACGCGGGAGCCCATTGCCCCCGGGAAGTCGGGCAGCATCGACGTGACCTATGACGCCGCCCTGCTCGGCCATTTCAATAAGGACCTCATCGTGGAGACGAACGCCGCCACCGAGCCCACGATTCTCACCTTTAGTGGCGACGTCGTGCTGGAGAAGAAAGAGAACTCCTCCGACTTCAGCTATCACACCGGGGAGATTTACCTCGACTCCGACAACTTGGAGTTCGACGACGTGCGGCGGGGCGACACGCCGACGGTTACGCTGCGCCTCTTCAACGCCGGCCGCCAGTCCTACACCCCCGAGCTGATGCACCTGCCGCAGTATCTCACGGCCGAGGCCGACCCTGCCGTCATCCGCCCGGGCCGGGTCGGGAAACTCCACGTTACGCTCAACAGCGAGAAGCTCCGCAACTACGGCCTCACGCAAACGGACATCTATCTCAGCCGCTTCCCCGGCGACCGCGTGAACGACGGCAACGACATCTACGTCTCGGCCACGCTTCTGCCGGAACTGGACTACAGCCCCAGCGAACTGGCCAACGCGCCCCGTGCCCATATCGACAGCACCACCATCCATATCGGCCCGTTCGGGAAGAAGGACAAGCTGAAGGCCAAGATAAAGCTGACGAACACGGGCTACTCGCCGCTGTCCATCCAGGCACTGCAAGTTTACAATCCGGGACTGAGCGTCAGCTTCGGGCGCCGTACCCTCAAACCGGGGCAAAGCGACGACCTCAAGATCACAGTCCGCGCCAGCGGCCTCCAAAACCGCCGGCGCCGCAGGGTACTGCTCATCACCAACGACCCTAAGCAACCCAAGATTGTCATAGACATTATCATAAAAAAGTAAAGGAAAATTTGGAAGGAACCAAATTAAGCTGTATCTTTGCACCGCGAAATCGGAAAGTAGCGCAGTTGGTAGCGCACTACGTTCGGGACGTAGGGGTCGGGCGTTCGAGTCGCCTCTTTCCGACATAAGCCGAGCGGCAACGCATTCTTTACAGATGCGTTGCCGCTTTCTTTTTATCTTTCGCCGGACCGGCGCGGCAACGGCGGCGACAGTGGCGGGCCCGGGCGCGACCGTTCCGGGCCGCGACCGGCCACTTCCCGTAGCCGCAATTCCGATTTTAAGGGACCACGGACTACGCTTCGTGTTAAAAATGCTTGCTTTTCAGGCCGGTAAGCCTGGATTTTCGGATATTTGCAAAGATAGAACCAGCGCTGCGCCTCGAAAAGCCCCGCCGGGGACTCGGTCCGGCGCCCCCATTTCTCTTACCATGAAGCGACTCCTACTCCTATTTATTACGTGCTGCGTCGCGCTGACGGCGTGGCCTCAGTCTGCCGATTCGCTGGCCAATCGCGCCGCCCTGCTCGCCGCCCGCGGCGACATCGCCGCCTTGCGGCCGCTCTACCGCGAATCGGGCACCCGGTTCCCGCCCTACGTCCGCCTCTACTGCGAGATGGCGCTGGCCCGCGCCGACGCGCACTATGTCCGCATGCTGACTTGCATCGACAGCCTCACTACCGACTACGAAAAGGAGCTGGGGCTGAAGGGGCGCCTGGCCCTCACGCAGCTCAAGGCCGAAGGGCTCTGCCAGCTGGGCCGATACGCCGAGCTGGCCCGATACTGCCGCGAGGAGGAAGCCTACTATAAGCGCCGCCGCGTGAAGCGTTACCTCATCGACCCCATCCGTGAATACCGGCGCAAGGGCGAACGGCTGGGCGGCACGTCGACCCGCTCGCGGCTGCTGGCCCTGGCCGACCGTGACCGCGCCTTTGCCCTCGCTGCCGCCTACGCTACGGCCCGCGATTCGCTCGATACGTTCGGCCGGCTGCGCTGCGACCTGACGCTCGCCTCTGCCTTCCACCGGCCGGACCGCCTCCTGGCCTGCACCGACAGCCTCCTCACCCTCTACGCCGACTCCCTCGACGCCACGGAGCTCACCTTCTGCCTCAACGCCCGGGCACGCACCCTCATCGAGCGGGGCCAGTGGGGCGCGCTGGCCGACTTTGCCCACGCCGCCCGCCAACTGGATCTGCCCCACGCCGCCCCCCTGCGGCTCTACGAGCACATCGGCGAGGCGCTGCGCGAAAAGCCCGTCACGCGCGTGGAACGCCCGGCCGACACCTGCGCCCTACGCGTCACCTACGAGTGGCCGTTGCTCGTGAAGGCCGCCGTCAACGACGACGCCCCGCGCTACTTCACGCTCGAGACGGGACAACGCTACACGTACCTCCCCGAGAGCGACGCCCGCCGCGCCGGGTTGGAGCTGCTCCCCGATACCATCCACCTGAACAGCTCCGCCGGCCGCATCGCCGCCTGCCCGGCCTTCGCCCGCCGCCTCCAGTTGGGCGACGTCACCATCCACAACCTCCTGCTCTACGTCGTAGTGGACAGCAGCGAAGTCCGCTTGCCCTTCACCCGCGTTCTGGGTTCCAACGAGCTGCTCTGCATCGGCTCGGCCGCCTTCTATCCCGAAAAAATCCTGTTCCCGCCCACGTCGGCCGCACCCGTAGCCGCCGACGCCGCCGCGCAGTCCGCGGGCCCGCAGTGGTGGCCCGCGGCGCCCAACCTTCGCCTCTCGCGCGACCGGACCCTGCGCCTGCACGTCGTACACAACGGCCGCGAGCGCCTCTTCAGCCTCGACACGAGCTTTCCCAATAACATCATTCCCCGGGCCTCGTTCCGCGACGCCGTCCCCGACTCGGCCGTCTTCGACCTCGAGTTGAACGGCCGGCACTATCCCACCCCCGTCACGTGGAACGACTTCCGCCTGCCCGACTACGACGGCCTGCTCGGCACGGCCTTCCTGCAGAACACGCAAACCCCGGCCCTGATGGACCTGGAGGCTATGACGCTGCGCATGGGCCCTGCCCTGGAGGGTGACGGCACCGGCGGACCGAACTGCCCGGCCTTCGACGGCTTCTACTTCGAGCGGAACCGCGTCGCGCTGGAGAGCAGCACGACGAACGAGGCCTTGCGCGACTACATCGACTTCCAGTTGCTGAACGGGAAAAACCGCCCCGAGGAGCTGCTCCGCCTCTGCCAGGCGCAACACGACACGCCCGAACCGGTGTTCCCCTACGCGCAGGCCGAAGCCCGCAGCCTCTACGAGCTGGGCCGCTACGCCGAAGGCCAACGGCTGACGGCCGCCGCGCTGCCGGCAACAGCCTGGGGCGAAGCGACGCCGCCATCTGCCTGGGACACCCTCTTCGCCAGCCTTTCCGCCCAGCCGGCCCCGACGCTGACCGGCCGTCCGGGCACCGCGACGCTCCGGATGTCGGCCGACGGCACCTGGCCCGTCAGCGCCGGCGACAGGACTTTCTTCGCCCGCATCGACGGCAACGCGCCCGTCAGCTGGGTGTCGCACAAAGCCGCCAAGCGGCTGAAGGTGCGCCGCCTGGTCCACACGCCCGACGGCGGGGCCATCGGACTCCTGCCCGAGTTGCGGATAGGCCACTTCACCGTCCGCAATCTGCCCTGCCGCATCGCGGCGAAAAAGGCCGAGACGCCCGTGCCACGCGATGCCGAAAGCGGGCTGCTCCTGGGCTACGACGTGCTGCGCCGCTTTGCCTGGGTGGCCTTCACCCCGTCCGCCACGGCCGAATTCTCCACGGACAGCCTGCCGCGCCAGGGCGGCGCCTCGCTGCGGCTGGAGGACGGCCTCTGTGCCGAAGCCGAGACGCCTACGGGCTACGCCAGCGTCCGCCTCGACTGGGATTTCAACGCCCCCGCCGTAGCGCAGGGCGCGGCCCTCACCCTGGACGGAACCGCGGTCACGGCATCGCCTGCCGCCGACGCGCCGGGCCGCTACGCCCTCCCGTTGGGTCAGGCGTGCCGGAAGGGCGAAGGCGTCGTCCTCGACTTTCGGAACATGCGCCTGCGCTGGCGCACGGGAAACGCGGCCCGTTAGCCGAAACACGGGGCTAAGGCCAGTTTTTACGGGGATAGGCCCCGTCGCTACGGGGC
>OHFP01000192.1_pt1 | contig 37396 bp, 31 predicted proteins | sample 1567591 | NCBI WGS metagenome assembly OHFP01 (sample SAMEA3879547, study PRJEB24766) | human gut metagenome | biome: human-associated habitat; feature: feces | place: USA | collected 1985/1987 | reverse complement strand
AGGGTTCTGCTGCCTTATGCAAGAAATAAAAAATGGAATTGATAGAACCCACCTTGATACTATGTAGCCTGTAAAAAAGGATGTAATCTATCTTTTCCTCCCTCTTTTCATAAGAGATAGATAAAATGAGAAACAATTTGGAAATCACGGGGAAAGAGTGCCCTATTTTGAAAATATCCTTTACAAATTGTTGACATTAGGCTGTGCGAAGTTCGCATAATTAGATTTTTCTTATCCGGAAAAACACTTAATTCGCGGAGTTTGCTTAACTTTGCAGCTGTAATCCATCTCTTATGAATAGGAAGGAACGATAATTCGTAAAGTTTGCTTAAATTTGCAGTTGAAATCTGTCTCTTATGAAAAGAGGAAGGATTGAGTTCTAATTTTATCCGTCTGAAAAGACGAAGATTAGCAGTGCGCTCGTAGCGGTGGAGGTCAACGAAATGTTGAGGGGTTGACCGTATTAACGTATTGAGGGGAGAGAAGCACAATAAGTAAACCGATCACCGCGCACGGGTACAAAGCAAACTACATAGGTTAGATAAAAGCGTCGATGTCACTGTATAGTTCAGATGCTTTTTCTAATGCCGAGGATGGCAAACAGCAGAACGGGTCAAAAACAGCTTTTGGCCCGGAAGGTAAACTGCAGCCCTCTGGCAAGGAGAAAAAGTCATGGTGCTATTTGTTTGTCCACCGCGTAAAAATGGCGTGGGTAAATGAAAAACTGAAAGTACGTTTCCCGACTTTCGTTCACACCACTGTAAGCTATAAGCGCGAGCATCATCACGTGCGTAAACTGGAGCGGCCTACGATTTCGGGGCTGTTGTTCGTACAGGGCGACAGCCGGCGAATCCAGGAGATGCTGGACGAAATATTTCCAGGGCTGCACCTTGTCAAAGATTGCAGCACCCGCCGCACAGCCATCATCCCGGACTATGTAATGCAGACATTTATGCAGTTGGCCCAGGTGGGGCCCAGCCGCATCCGTTTTATGGCCCACACACTCGATTATTACGCCAAGGGGCATCCGCTGGTGAAAATCATCTCCGGCCAGCTGGCCGGTTTCGAAGGGTATCAGGTCCGCATCTCGCGGGACAAGTGCCTGGTCACTTCGTTGGGCGGCCTGACTGTCGCCATCAACGGCGTAAGCAAGGAGACGTTTGAAAACGTGGATGAATACGTGCAGCTACGCCGGCAGCAACAAAAGGACCTGTCGCCCGAAGAGCCGGCCCTGACGCCCTTGCAACAAGAGATAGATGCCTGCTTCTTCGTGCCGCAGCACCAATTGGATACCATCGTCCTGGTCCGGAATCTTGATCCGTGGCTGACACGGGCCGAAGAAGATGTCCGGCAAAAGCAATTCCGGGAAGCCGTCGAGATTGTCCTCTTCGTTTTCGAGGAAATCGGGGCGCGTTTCCAGACGTTGGCGAACGACGGTAAGGAGGGGCAACTCGATGCCCTCTGGGGCTTGGCCCGTCAGTTTTCCGCCTTGTTGGTGAGATTGGGGCAGCTGCCCAACGTTTCCGCGGATTTGAAAGACTACGTAGCTGCCGAAGCGCAGTCGCTGGTTTTCCGCTATCCGTTCCTGAAGGAAGTGTTGCCCGAACCGTTGCAGGAGGAATAGACAGAGGTCGCACGGCCCGAACCGATGAGGCCATACACCTTATTATATATAGAGAGAGACGCCAAACAGGCGTCGGGAATTTTACCGCGTTGCCCCCTGGCGCTGCGTTCGGTTCAAGGCTTGCGCAGGATGCGGGCCGAACGCCACACCTCGCGGCCGTGGCAACGCGCACATCCGTGGAATTTTTCGAGCCCCGCGTCTGGCGGCTGCCGGCAGTAGCAGCGCCGCGGCGGTGCGATGAAGGATTTAGGAGAATGCCGGGTCGGAGCGTGTTCCGCGCCGGCCTGCGTTATAGAAGGTATGATGGGAAACTAACGGTACGTAGCCCAAGGGCGGGAGCCCGGACGAGTACCGGCTCAAAATTTATTCGTGAATATGGAAAATGTAGACCCCCATTCCCTTACCGGAAAGGAAAAGTTGAAGCGTGACCGTCGCCGTGCGTTGGACGCCCGGTATGCCGCGGCTGTGGAGCGATACGCTTCGAGCGACGATTCTCTGCGGACCATTGCGGCGGCTTACGGACTCACTGTAGGAGGACTGGGCAGCTACTTGCGCCGTTACCGGCGCGAGCTCGTACTGAAACGTCATCACTTTCCGATTGCCGGCGAAAATCCCTACGCCGTCAAGCTGTGTGTGGCCGGGCAGCAGAGCCCCCTGGCGCATGCTAAATATAAGGACGCCGTGGCGGCTTGCGGGACAAAGGCTTATCTCAAACTCAACATTTCGCAGATTGCCCGCAAGTTCCATGTCAGCGGGGCCGCGCTGAGCAACTTTCTGAAGGTACACTATCCCGACGTGCTCGCCCGCCGCGAACAGGCGCGGGCGCGTATGGGGCTCGGCGACCATCAGCCGCGCGGGGTCCGCTCCGTTTCCACCCAATACTACGCGGAAGCCGTAGAACTCTACCGGACAACGGAGCAGACGCTGCCACAGATAGCCGAGGCCTGCCAGGTCTCGTTGAGCGGACTGCTGCAACACCTCCGCTTTTATCACAAGGACGTCCTCCGGCAAAAGGAGAAACTGCGCCAGCGGGCCAAGTCGGTCAAGAAAAAGAAGAGAGGTTGTCTGCTCGGCAACGGCCGCCGGCACGAGCCTTCGCCCGCTACGGTGGCGAAATACGCCGAAGCGCTGACGCTCTATCAGGAAACGACGCTCCCGTTGCGCGAGATTGCCGCCCGCACGGGCGTTCCCGCCGAGGGCTTCCGGTTCTACCTGCACAAGTGGCACGCTTCCGTCGTGAAAGCGCGGACCCAGGGACGCGCCGGCAAGTCCGGGCTCTCTCCGTTGGCCACAACGCTGCGGGCCCGTCGCGCGGCGGAAAAGTACGCCCCGGCCGTCGCCGCTCTGCGGAAAAAGTTCCAACCGGTTGCACAGGTGGCTGCCGAATTTGGCCTGCACCCCGAAACGCTGCGCGCCTATTTACGGAAATACGAGCCCGACCTGTCCCGGCGCATGGGGCACAGCGTCGAGAAAAACGGACGGCACATGCTGCGCCGCTGCGAAACCAAGTATGCCGAAGCCGTCAAGCTCTGTGCTACGACTTCGGACAGCCTGCTGTCCATTGCCCGCCGCCTGAATCTGAACTACTCAAGTCTGAACGGATTTTTGCGGCGGCACTATCCCGAACTGCTACAAAACCGGTCCCGGAAAATATTGATTCCTCAGACGGCCGAGGCTGCATCACCTGCGGCAGCAACCGAAGCAACCACCCCGCAGCGGAACGAAGCGTCGTGGAGTACCGCCGTTGCACCGGGGCTTTGATTTGATAGACCTGAATATGGAATTTTCGTCGATACAGCCTGGGGGCCTACGCCCGGACAGTGGTCTGCTACCCGTTTCCCATTTGGAAAAGAACAGGGCTGTACGACTCCGCATTAAAACTTTCATGAATAAAGAGAGATTGAAAATTCTACAGTTGGGAAAGTTCTATCCGATACGCGGAGGCATAGAGAAAGTGGAGTATGACCTTATGGTCGGACTTTCCGAGAACGGCATCGACTGCGACATGATGTGCGCCGCGACGGAGGGAGGAGATTGCGTTGTTCCCATCCATCCCCATGCGCGCCTCATGTGCTGCAACTCTTGGTTCAAGGCCGCAGCAACGATGATTTCTCCTTCCATGGTCCGCCGCTTGCGTAAGATTTGTTCTCGCTATGACCTGATTCACGTCCACCACCCGGACCCCATGGCCTGTCTGGCACTTTATCTGTCGGGCTACCGTGGCAAGGTCGTGCTCCACTGGCACAGCGACATTCAGAAGCAACGGTGGCTCATGCCGCTCTACCGGCCCTTGCAGAACTGGCTGCTGCGGCGCGCCGACCTCATCGTAGGCACGACGCCCGTCTATCTTGCCGAGTCGCCCTACCTCCGCGACGTGCAGGACAAGACGACCTGCCTGCCCATCGGCGTGGAGCCCATGCGTCCGGACCCCGAAGCCGTGGCCGCCCTGCGGCACCGTTACGGCGAGCGGAAAATCGTTTTCTCGCTGGGGCGCCTGGTCCACTACAAAGGCTACCGCTACCTGGTGGAGGCTGCCAAATATCTGGACGACGACTATGTGGTTCTGATTGGCGGAACCGGCTGTCTGGGCGAAGCGTTGCAGGAAGAGATAGAGGCCCTCGGCCTCCAGGACAAGGTGCAACTCCTGGGCCGCATCGCCGACGAAGACCTGCCGGCCTACTACGGCGCCTGCGACGTGTTCTGCCTGAGCAGCGTGCAGAAGACGGAGGCTTTCGGCATTGTGCAGATAGAGGCGATGTCGTGCGGAAAGCCCGTCGTGGCCACGAACATACCCGAGTCGGGCGTGGCGTGGGTGAACCGTCACGGCACCTCGGGCCTGAACGTCGAGCCCGGTGACGCCCGGGCCTTGGCCGACGCGATAAGCAGCCTGACCCGTAATGAAAACATCTACCGGCAGTTCTCCGAAGGTGCCGAGCAGCGTTACCGCAACACTTTTACCAAAGAAAAAATGATTCGTCAGTGTATGAACATTTATTCTTCAATATTGTCATGAGAAATAATAAGGAAAACTTTCAAGCCATTGCAATCGCAGCGCGTGGGAGGAACTTTATAACGGATGAAAGAAATATGGCACTTACACCCTTTGCTCGTATCGCGAAACGCTTTATAGATATTGTCGGCAGCTTCGTCGGCCTGGCCACGCTCTGGCCGTTCTTTGGCCTGATTGCCCTGCTTATCCGTCTTGAGGACGGCGGTCCCGCCATTTTCCGCCAGGAGCGCGTCGGCTACGGCGGCCGTTCCTTCATTCTCTACAAGTTTCGCTCCATGACGGTCGCGGCCGAAAGCAACGGGCGTCCGGAGCTTTACAGCAAAGGCGATAAGCGCCTGACCCGCATCGGCCGCTTTCTGCGCGAGCACCACCTCGACGAGTTGCCGCAACTCTGGAACGTCCTCAAGGGCGACATGAGCTTCGTCGGTCCGCGGCCGGAGCGTCCTTATTTCGTCGACCAGATTCGAGCCGTCAATCCGGACTATGAATTGCTTTACAACCTGCGGCCCGGCCTCTTTTCCATGGCTACCCTCTACAACGGTTATACGGACACCATGGAGAAGATGCTCGAGCGGTTGCGCATGGATTTGGACTACCTGGAGCATCAGTCCCTCTGGCTCGACTTCAAAATCATCTTCCTCACCGTCGTCGCCATCCTGACCGGGAAAAAGTTCTGAACGGCGTGGGGCATAACCTTTACCCAAGAATATGAAACCCAAGTCTAACTTGCAGTTAAGAAAAATAGGACAACAGTATCTCATCGTTGAAGCCAGCGCTGAGCGTGTGAACATGAGCAATGTCTACACGCTCAACGAAACGGCGGCCGGAATCTGGCAGCAGCTCGTTGCCGGCCGGACCGCCGTAGCGGATTTGGCCGCCTGGCTCTGTTCCGTCTACGACGTGACCCCCGAGCAGGCCCAGGCCGACGTGCAGCGTCAGTTGGACGAGTGGCAATCCTGTGGACTGATAGAATAAACGTCGACACACGGAGAACGTCTCTATGCTTCAATCCCGCGAAGCGCAGGCTTTTTTTGAATTGTTGCGTGCCGGCCTTTGGCAGCGTCCGCCCCGGGACCTGGGCGCCTTCCCGCTTTCCGCGTTGGAGTGGGAGGCCGTGTTTCAGCTGTCCCGCCGCCAGACGGTGACCGGCCTGGTCTATCAGGGCATGTCGGCCCTGCCGGTTCCCTTGCTGCCCCCTTCCGACCTGCTTGTCCGCTGGGTCGCCGAGGTCGATGCCATAGAGCGCAGCAACCGGCGCATGAACCGCGTTCTGGCCGACTGTTATGCCGCTTACGTCCGTCAGGGGCTCCACCCCGTACTGCAAAAGGGACAGGGCGTGGCCCGATACTACGACGAACCGCTGCAACGCGTCTGCGGCGACATCGACCTCTACTTTCCCAATCGCGACGAGGCCCGCCAGGCCGCCGGGATGGCCCGCCGGCCCGGCCATGCGGCCCACCGCATGGCGGACGGCGGCGTTTGTTGCGAGTGGCAAGGGGTCGAGGTCGAAATCCACGACCGCTTGCTCGACGTCTACAACCCCTTCGTGCGCCGGGAGCTGGCCCGCCTCGAGACCGAGGAAGGCTGGCGCTCCGTCCGCATCGCCGGCGAGGAGCGCCTCGAGGTCCTCATCCCCAGCCCGATACTCAACCTCCTGCTGCTCAATACGCACATCCTGAAGCACGCCCTGGGGTGGGGCATCGGCCTGCGGCAGTTCTGCGACCTGGCCCGCGCCTACCACTGCCTCTCCGGCGAAGTGGACGGCAAACGCCTGCGCCGCCTCTTGGGGCGCATCGGCCTCCGGCGCTGGACGCGCCTGCTCCACGCCTTCCTGGTGGAGCACCTCGGCCTGCCGCCCGAAGAGCTGCCCTACCGCGAGCGGGGGACGAGTTCCCGGACGTTGCTCACCATCGTACTGCGCGGCGGCAATTTCGGCCTGTACCTGTCGGGCCGCACGGCCGGCCAGCATGCCGTGTGGGCGCGCAAGCTCCGCACCTCCCATACCTATATCCGCAACGTCGGTTTCGCGTGCCGCTACGCGCCGCAGGAGGCTTTCTGGATATTCATGAACTTATTGAAAGGACAATTCTGAAATGGCACACCATATATATAGTGTCGGCGGCCTCGAGTTCAGCGTCTGCCTTCCGGCGGACACTGATGCCGACGCCCTGTTGCCGTCGTTCCGCCCCTTCCGCCGTACGGCCGCCACGGCCGTCCCGCTCTTCGTCCTCGCGGTTTGCGAGACGCCGCAGCAGCTCCGGCCCGCCGCCGGCACGTTGCTCGACGAGTTGGACAACGACATGGGGCACACGCGGGTGAGCGTCATCCCCGACGGTTACCGCATCGACCTCCGCTACGCGGCTGCCGGCTGCGTCCATACGATGGTCACGTCGCCCGACTTTACCCGCGCCCTTGTGGCCCTCGACTGGAGCGACCCCGCCGCCGGTCTCGTGCTCGGCTCCCTGCTGCGCATCGTCTATTCGCAGGCCGCCCTGCTCCGCGGCGCCGTCTCCATCCACGCCGCCGCCGTCCATCGCGACGGCCGCGCCTATCTCTTCATGGGCCGCAGCGGTACCGGGAAAAGCACCCATGCCCGCCAGTGGCTGGCCACGCTGCCCGGCGCGACGCTGCTCAACGACGACAACCCCGTCGTCCGCGTGGTCGACGGCCAGGCCTGGGCCTACGGCAGCCCCTGGAGCGGCAAGACGCCCTGCTACCGCGACGAGCAGTACCCCGTCGGCGGCATGGTGCGGCTGGTCCAGTCGCCCGTCAACCGCTACGAGCCCCTGACCGGAACGGCCGCATTCGTGGCCCTCTATCCCGGCTGCTCCGTCATCACGACCGAGCCCCCCTTGCACGACGCCCTGTGCGCCACCCTCTCGCGGCTGGCCGACAGCGTCCCCCTCGGGCAGCTCTTTTGCCGTCCCGAACCCGCGGCGGCCCTTCTTTGCTGGAACGCATTCAACGAAACAAGATAAAATAAAACTATTCCAAACCAGATGAAAAAAGCATTGCTATTCCTGAGCATGTTGGCAGTCCTGCTCCTGACGTCGTGCGCTTCGCGCAAGAGTTTCGTCTATCTGCAGGACATGCAGATGGGAAAGAACTATCCATTCGATGCCCGCTACGAAGCCGTGGTCCATCGCGACGACCGCCTGAGCATCGTCGTGAGCTGCAAGAATCCCGAGTTAGCCATACCGTTCAACATCCACAGCGGCGCCTTCCAGGTCAACGCCGACGGCAGCGTCAGTTCCGTGGGAGGCAATCCGTCCGGCGACAAGGGCTACCGCGTCGACGTCGACGGCAACATCGACTTCCCCATCCTGGGCAAGCTCCACGTCGAAGGCCTCAAGGTCAGCGAGGTGACCGACCTCATCAAGAACCGCCTCATCCAGGGCAACTACATGAAGGACCCCCTCGTCTCGCTCGAGTTCCTCAACTTCAAGTACACCGTTCTCGGCGCCGTGCAGCGCAACGGCACCTTCACGGTCGACGGCGACCGCATCACCCTGCTCGAAGCCATCGCCAACGCCGGCGACCTCTCCGCCAAGGCCCGCCTGGACCGCGTGGCCGTCATCCGCGAGGTGGGCGGCGAGCGCAAGCTCTTCCTGCACGACCTCCGCAACACCGACATCTTCACCTCGCCCTGCTACTACCTCCAGCAGAACGACATCGTTTACGTAGAACCCAAGTACAAGAAGAAAGACAACGAAGACCGCGGCTGGCAAATCGGAACGACGCTGCTTTCCGTCGTCACCGCCGTATGCTCGCTCATTTGGGCGTTGCGCTAAGCCGTTAAGTAAAAACTTCATGGATAAAACTCAGATGCAAGACAATACACACAGTGCCGCCTCGGCAAAGAGCGCGCAGAGCGTCAATCTTGTGGACCTCTTCTTTTACCTCCTCTCCAAGTGGAAGTGGTACGTCCTCTCCATCCTGATTTGCGGAGGTTTCGCCTGGTACGAGTATGCCAAGGCCCCGCTCGTCTATTTCCGCTCGGCCACGGTCATCATCAAGGACCCGTCCAACAAGACGTCCACGGCCGGCCTCGACCGTTACGACAACTTCATCAACAAGGTCAACGTCGCCAACGAAATCCTGCAGTTCAGCTCCAAGCAGCTCATGCAGGAAGTCGTGCAGCGCGTTCGCGCCGACGTCAATTATCAGATAGAGGACGGGCTCCGCAAGGTGGAACTCTACACGCAGTCTCCCGTAAACGTAACGTTCCCCGACGCCATGCCCGAAGCCTTCGTCTCCCTCACGGTGACGCCCAAGGACGCCCACACGGTCGTCCTCTCCTCGGTCCCCGGCACGTCCGTCGGCAAGAGCTACACCGTCCGCCTGAAGGACACCATCCGCATCGGGCGCAACCGCTTCGTCGTCTCTCCGACGCACTACTACGACAAGTCCTGGTACGGCTCCCCCATTCACGTCAGCAAGCGTCCCCTCTCCGCCGTCGTCGGATATTATAAGGGCGCCCTGACCATCCGGCAGGAAGAGGAGGAATCCTCCATCCTGACCCTTTCCCTCAAGGACAACTCCCCCGTCCGCGCTTCCGATGTGCTCAACATGCTCATCACCGTTTACAACGAGGAGGCCATCAAGGACAAGAACCAGGTCGCCGTCAACACGGCCAACTTCATCAACGAGCGCCTCATCATCATTGAGAACGAGCTCGGCAGCGTCGAGTCCGACCTCGAGTCGTTCAAGCGCAGCAACCAGATTGTCGACATCTCCTCCACGGCCGGCCGCTACATGGGCGAGTCGCAGAAGTACAACGCCGACGCCCTCGAGCTCGAGACCCAGCTCCGCCTGGCCAACTTCATAAAGGACTATCTCACCGACCCGGCCAAGGAGACCGAGCTCATCCCCTCGAACACCGGCATCAGCGACGCCAACATCGAGAACCAGATATCCCTTTACAACAGTGCCAAGCTCAAGCGCGACCGCCTGGTCGACGAGAGCAGCGACCGCAACCCCGTGGTCGAGGAACTCAACAACACGCTGCTCGCCATGAAGCAGAACATCATCCGCGCCGTGGACAACATGATTGTCAGCCTCAACGTGAAGCGTAACGACGCCGAGAACCGCGAGATGCGCGCCCAGAGCCGCGTCACCTCCATCCCGACGAAGGAGCGGCAGATGCTCTCCATCGAGCGCCAGCAGAAAATCAAGGAGCAACTCTACCTCTTCCTCCTCAACCGCCGCGAAGAGAACGCCCTCTCCCAGGCCATGGCCGACAACAACGCCCGCGTCATCGACGGCGCCGACGGCCCCAGTGGCCCCGTATCGCCGCAGCGCAACCGCATCCTCCTGCTCGGCGTCCTCGTCGGCATCGCCGTGCCCAGCGTAGTGTTCCTCTTTATCCTCTTCATGGACACGCGCATCCACAGCCGCCGCGACCTCGAGGGAGCCCTCAGCATCCCCTTCCTCGGCGAGATACCCCAGCAGAAGATACGCCGCCGACGCAGTGCCGCCGACACGCTCGTCGTCCACGAAGAGGGCAACGACATCGTCTCCGAGGCCTTCCGCATCCTCCGTACCAACATGGCCTTCATGGCCCGCAAGGACAAGGCCCAGCAAGTCATCACCTTCACCTCGTTCAACGAGGGGGCCGGCAAGACGTTCATCACGCGCAACCTCGCCCTCAGCTTCGTCTACGCCAAGAAGAGCGTCGTCCTCCTCGATCTCGACATCCGCAAGGGCACCCTGAGCCACCACTTCGGCACGCACCGCGTCGGCGTCACCAACTACCTGGCCGACCCCAGCCTCACGCTCGACGACATCATCGTCCACGAGGACAAGTTCGACATCGTGCCCGCCGGCGCCGTAGCCCCCAACCCCGCCGAACTCCTGATGGACGAGCGGCTCGACCAGCTCGTCGCCGAGCTCCGCACCCGCTACGACTACGTCATTGCCGACAGCGTGCCCGTCGGGCTCATCGCCGACGCCACCATCACCAACCGCATCGCCGACCTCACCGTATTCGTCGTCCGCGCCGGCCGCCTCGACCGCCGCCAAATGCCCGACATCGAGAAACTCTACGAGGACAAGAAACTCACCAACATGGCCCTCGTCCTCAACGGCGTCGACCCCCATCGCCGCGGCTACGGTTACGGCTATGGTTACGGCTACGGGTATGGATACGGCTACGGTTACGGCTATGGCCATAAGAAACACAAGCACCGGCACCCCCGCCGCTTCTGGAAGAAATAAAGACAGAAAGAATATAAGTGTAACATCTAAATCACGACAGCATGGAAAAAAACGGAAAAAGCTAACCACAGACGGCCGGCCGTACGGCAAGGCCGCGGGCCGGCCACACCAAGAGAGAAAGAAACTAAAATCAAAAACTTCTAAATCAAAGTAAAGTATGAGAAAAAAGTATGCAGCTCCACAGACCAGTCTGACCCGTGTGGAGTTGGAGCAAGGTTTCATGGGCGCCTCCATTTACGAGAAAGATACCAAGACGGAGGACCTGACCATCGAAAACCATCAGGTAGACGAAACCTGGGATTTCAGTGAAAGTGATACATGGAAGTAAAAAACAAACTATTCGAGATATGAAGAAAAATAGAATTATTACAGGTGCACTCTTAGCCCTGTTGGTTACCGGTTGCTCCGACGACATGGAAGTCAGTCGGGTCCTTCCGGTTTCTGGGGATGAAATTCTGTTTGGCGCTGAGACAACGGACATTCCCGAAGCCTCAAAATATTATGGGCCTACCTCCGACGCAGCCAGCACTACGCCCGGCGTGCGCACCATTTATCAATTGCCGGACGGTGAGGGGGCAAGTTTCTCTTCCTATTCCGCTCTGGAAATCAAGTGGGTACCCGGTGAAGACTCTGTCCGTGTCTATTGTCCCGAGGCTTCTCCGGAGTGCAAGTCCGCCGATTATATCGTCCAGAACAACACAACTTCGGGCGATTACCTCGTGAAGACCGGCGAGGTCGGCCTCCGTTGGAATGATACGGACCGGCAGCACGACTTCTACGCTTTCTATCCCCTGGGCAGGATCAAGTCCGGCCTGCAAGACGGGACTGTGGTCTCGGCCCACATTCCCGTGGCGCAGGAGCATGGCAAGCTGGTAACGATGACAGATGATCCCCAAATCACCGACCCCGACTGGAAAATCATCATGCCCGATATGACCTACTGCATGATGGCGGGTAGAGGCACCTGGGAGCCTGACAATGACAGGAACGTGACGTTGAACTTTACGCCGTTGGTCAGCGTGCTTGACGTCGTGGTGAACGGTCCCGCCGCCGGTCAGCCGAGCCGCAAGATCGTTTCCATATCCGTGACTTCCAAGAGCCAGGACATTGTGGGCAACTTTACTTACGATGTTGCGACGAAGGAATTCACATTCCCGACAAACACCGGTGATTGCAAGATTGCTACGGTGAACTGTACGCAGAAGGACGAGGCCGGAAACATGAATCCGGTTGAGTTGAAGCCGGGCGAGAAGTTGAACGTGAAGTTCTTCCTGCTCCCCCGCAACATCAAGGCTGAAGATTTGAGCGTCTCTGTCCTGTTGGAAGGCAACTACGTCCTGACCCAAACGTTGGGCGGGAATACGGGCGATGGCACGGCTCATGACAACATACTGGCCGCCGGAAAGATTTCGCGCATTATTACGCCGAAGCTCATCACTGCGGAAACGAGTAACTGGATGAGCCTTATCGGTGACGACGTGCTGTTCTCGCAGGTTTCTCTGCCGGGTACGCACCAGTCCTATACTGCCAGCGTAAGCGTGTCGAGCAACTATAATGCACAGACCGACATCTCCCAGAAATACCAGGAGCTGAATGTCGCCGACGGCACTAAAACGCAGTTCGACGCCGGCGTGCGTGCTTTCGACGTAGATATCGATGTAAATACGAGCGGCCAGGGTTACGTCTATTCAGCTAACGCCCCCGTAGCTGGCAATATTACTCTTGGTAACGTGCTCACTGCGTTGAACAATAAGATAAACGCCACGGACCCCCCGACGGAGTGCGCTGTGGTATTCCTTCACTTTGTACAAAATGCAGTATCTACGCGAGAGTGGGTCTCTACCATCAACGATTTGCTCACGACGTGGGAACGCAGTAATCCCGGCGTATTGGTGCCGTACACGCCGCAGACTACGATGGGCGAGATGCGAGGCCACATTGCAGTCATTGTGAATTTGCCGGATGGTACCTCGGCTCCTTCGAATGAGAATTTCAATTATATCGTGGGGTATGGCACGAGCCGTCAGAATCTTGACATCCGCGACCTGGATTACAATGGTCAATACACGGTTCATGTCCAGAACTTGCTGCAGATAAACAATCCGGAAATCACCAACGGTACTCCTTATGCCTATCGTGATGGATTGGGCCTTGTGCCTTACTTCATCACCGAGGTCGTTGGTCGCAAGGATCATGCCGACATTACGGATTGCGATTTGATGACGAGAAAAATCAACCTGATGGATGAGATGTTGACGCGGATTCGTCAAGATAACGGACAGTCCCTCTTTATCAACGACCTATCTGGCTTCAGTGTAGTGAAGAATATTAATAGTGTAGGCTGGTCGCAGTACACCACGTATACGAGCACATCATTTTTGGGGTATCGGTGGCGCGAAAATAGTAACCCTACCATATATGATTATGCAGAATTGCCCGGAGCAGACGGCTATGACTTTTATATGCAGGCGGAAGAGCCCACTCCAACGGCCAGCGGTCTGCATTGGTTACAGTTTAAGCCTTACGATTCCGGTTCCGAGAAGAGTCAAGGTGGCAATCCCGCCTTGTTCGCCGAGCTCTTCAATGCGCGGGCCACGCAGGCTATCTATAACCTGGTGCAGAACGGACGTGTGCCGATGGGCATTGTGATGATGAACTTTGCCGGTTCGGCTGACGTTACCTGGGGCAGTCGTACCTACCAGGTTCAGGGCGTTCGTCTGCCGGGACTGGTCGTGTCCAATAACTTCCTGTTCGAGCTGAAAACCCGCGACAACGGCAACAACTAAGCGATGAAGCCGGGAGGGGAGCCGTCGGCCGTTCCGACCGGCTCCTTCCCGCTTTGTCCGCCAGTTCCGCCATTTCGGCGTCGGGCCGGCCGCGGGGCGAAGGTCGCCGCCGTCGGTCCTTCCCGGCCCGCCGAAAGGGCAAAACCATTAAAAATCAAAGAAAGAGAAACACTATGATTCGCAAGACGATTCTGGCCGCCCTGGCTGTGGCGGCTGCCGGTACGGTCAGTGCGCAGGACGCACAGACCGTTCAGAACGGCGACTTCACGGAGACCGTGGAGTACAGCAAAGACAAGTACAAGGTAGAGACCAACCGCTTCTGGAGCAACTGGTTTGTTAGCGTCGGCGCCGGTGCCCAGATGTATATCGGCGACCACGACCACCAGGCCAAGTTCGGCGACCGCCTCTCGCCCTCACTTGACGTAGCCATCGGCAAGTGGTTCACGCCGGGCATTGGCGTACGCTTCATGTACAACGGCCTTTCCATGAAGGGCGCCACGCAGAAGCCCGGCGTCCACAGCACGGGCGAGGACGTCCCCGGTAAGGGCGGTCCCACCTACTGGTTGTCGAAGTCGAAGTTCAAGTACTACAACTTCCAGGTCGACGCCCTGTTCAACTTCTCGAACCTCTTCTTCGGTTACAACGAGAAGCGCGTCTACAATTGCAGCCCCTATGCGGGTCTGGGCGTAGTGAAGGTGACGGACGAACCGACGCAGACGGAAATCGCCGGCCACTTCGGTATCCTCAACTCCTTCCGCCTCTGCTCGGCCCTCGACCTGAACCTCGACCTGCGCGCTACGCTGGTCAGCGACCGTCTCGACGGCGAGGAGGGCGGCCGCGGCGGCGAGGGTGCCTTCTCCGCTACCATCGGCCTCACGTACAAGTTCAAGAAGCGCGGCTGGGACCGCAGCAAGACCGTTGTCCGCTACGACAACGCCGCCGTCAACGAGCTCCGTGCCCAGTTGGCTGAGGCCAACGCCGAGAACGAGCGGCTGCGTCAGGCCCTGGCCGAAGGCGACCGCGACAAGGCCAAGGAGATTGTCAAGAAGGTGGCTGCCGCCAACCTCGTTACTTTCCCCATCGGCAAGAGCACCCTTTCCACGGAGGCCCGCGTCAACCTGGGTCTGATGGCCGAAGTCATCAAGGAGGGCGACGCCAAGACCGTCTACACCGTGACCGGTTATGCTGACGCCGGAACGGGTAGCAAGGCGCTCAACGAACGCTTGAGCAAGGCCCGTGCACAGGCCGTTTACGACTGCCTCACGAAGGAATTCGGCGTGCCCGAGTCGCAGCTCCGCATGGAAGCCAAGGGCGGCGTGGACAACATGTTCTACGACGATCCTCGTCTAAGTCGTGCCGTTATCACCCGCAGCAAGTAACGGCCGGCTTTCGGGGAGGGCGGGCGGCCGCAGGCCCCGTCCCTGAGCGGGCAGGCGCTGCCGGTCCCTCCCCATTCTGTCCTCATAACTCCTTTTAATAGCTGTCACGCAGCAACGCTGGCTGTGAAGCCACCTTGCGTGAACCCCCGAAGCGGGGCGGCCCCTCTCCGGCTTTTGCCGGCGAGGGGGTCGCCCCGCTTTTTTTGTATCGGCGGCCGGGCCGTTGGCGGCGTCCGGACCGGTATCTTCCGAAAACCCTGTTTTCATTTGCCCCGTCGCCCGTCTTTTGCTACCTTTGTACAACGTATCAAACTGTCAGTCCGAATGAACCAGACAACATCGCCGTCCGACGCGGTGCGTCGCGTGACGGTCCCCAACGACACGCTGTTCGGCGAAGTGGCGCGGCTGCTGGCCGCGGGCCATGCGGTGACCATCCCGACGAAGGGGAGCAGCATGTTCCCGTTCATTGTCGGCGGGCGCGACCGCGTGGTGCTGCGTGCGCCGGACGCGCTCCGTGTGGGCGACATCGCCCTGGCCCGTTCCGGGCGCGGGTGGGTGCTTCACCGCGTCGTCGCCGTGCGGCCCGACCGCGTGACGCTGATGGGCGACGCCAACCTGAGCCTGCGCGAGACGTGCCGGCCCGCCGACGTCTGCGGCGTGGCCACGGCCATCGTCCGGCCGGACCGCACCGTGGACTGCGCGGCCCGCGGCGCGCGTTGCCGCGCGGCGGTGTGGCGCCGCCTGTTGCCCTTGCGGCGCGGGCTGCTCTTCGTGCTGCGGCGCTGGTACCGGTGGAAAGGAGGTGCGGCATGCGCATAAGGGATTGTCTGCTATGGCTGTGGGCCATGTCGCGTTCCGTCCGGGGCGCCATGCTGTGGAGCAGCGTGCTGGGCGTAGTGCAGGTCAGCGTCTCGCTCTACTTTATCTTTGTCTGCAAACAGCTCATCGACACCGTGTCCGGCGCCGCGGCGGGCCGCCTGGACGCGGGCATCGCGTGGATGGTGGGCTGCCTGGCGGCGCAACTGGGCCTCTCCGCCCTGCGCAGCCGCCTGGCCGCGCGGACCGAGATTGTCCTGCGCAACGGTTTGCGCAGCCGCCTTTTCAATACCCTCATGGCCAGCCGCTGGACGGGCCGTGAGACGCTGCACACGGGCGACGTGCTCAACCGCCTGGAGGAGGACGTGCGGACCGTGTCGGAGGCCCTCTGCCGCACGTTGCCGGGCGTCCTGGTCACGGGTGTGCAGCTCTGCGGCGCCCTCTTCTTCCTCTCGCGCCTCGACGCGCGCCTGGCGGGCACGCTGCTGTTCATCATGCCCCTGGCCCTGCTCTTCAGCAAGCGCTATGTGCGGCGCATGCGCCGCCTTTCGCGGGGCATCCGCGCTACGGACAGCCGCGTGCAGAGCCACTTGCAGGAACACCTGGAGCACCGCGTGCTCATCCGCACCCTCGAGTACACGCCCCGCGCCGAGGCGGGTCTGGACCGCCTGCAGGACACGCTGCGCGGCGAAGTGATGGCGCGCACGGACTTCTCCGTCTTCTCGCGCGTCATGGTACAGCTGGGCTTCAGCGCCGGCTATGCCACGGCCTTCCTCTGGGGCCTCTTCGGCCTGCGCGACGGGACGGTGACCTTCGGCATGATGGCCGCTTTCCTCCAGCTGGTGGCGCAGGTGCAGCGCCCCATGGTGGACCTGAGCCGCCAGATTCCCACGTTCATCCGCGTGTTCACGTCGGCCGAACGGCTGGCCGAGCTCCAGGCGCTCCCGGCCGAGGAGGAAGGCACCCCGGTGCGGCTGTCGGGCAGCCTGGGCGTGCGCTTCGAGTCGGTCGACTTCGCCTACCCGGGCGGCGACCGCAACGTGCTGGACGGCTTCTCGCACGACTTCCGCCCCGGCAGCCTGACGGCCGTCGTGGGCGAGACGGGGGCGGGCAAGAGCACCCTGCTGCGCCTCGTCCTGGCGCTCCTGCTGCCGGACCGCGGGCGCGTCGTCTTCTACAACGGGCGGGCGGAGGCCGTCGCCTCGCCCCGGACGCGCTGCAACCTGTCCTACGTGCCGCAGGGCAACACGCTCCTGAGCGGCACCATCCGCGACAACCTCCTGATGGGCCGCCCCGATGCCACGGACGAGGAACTCTGGGCCGCCCTCCACGTGGCGGCGGCCGACTTTGTGCGCGCCCTGCCCGAGGGGCTCGACACCCTCTGCGGCGAGCGCGGGGCCGGGCTCAGCGAGGGCCAGACGCAGCGCATCGCCGTGGCGCGCGGCCTCCTGCGGCCGGGCGGACTGCTCCTGCTCGACGAACCGACGTCCTCGCTCGACGGGGCGACGGAGCAACTCCTCCTGGAACGCCTCGCCCTGCGCCTCGACGGCAAGACACTGATCATCATCACGCACCGCGAGGCCGTGGCCGAGCGCTGTTCGTCCGTGCTCCGCCTCTCTCCCCGTGCGGATGCGGACTGACGCGGCACGGCGGCGCGGGCCGTCGCGCCGCCCGCCCGGCCCCGGCCGGCCGACATCGGAAAATCCCGCCCTGGCGCTTGCGGTAAGCGTCGGGGCGGGATTTTTAGTGTGCCTTACGGCCTGGGGAGACGGGGCGCCGCGGGGACAGGAGGCTGCCGCCGCGGCGACGGGGGACGGGGCCGCGGGGAGCACGGCCGGGGCGGGCGCGGACCGGCGGCCGGAACACGGGGCTAAGGCCCGTCGTTACGGGAATAGGCCCCGTCGCTACGGGCCTTAGCCCCGTGGCGCGGGAAACGGTCGGCGGCAGGCGCCGCGCGGTCAGCGGCCCAGGCGGTTGGGGGCGTCGGGCGCGGCCGAGAAGTCGAGGGAAAACTTGTAGTGGAAGTTGTGCATCCCCATCGTTTCGTAGAAGTGGTGGGCGCGGTGGCGCAGCCGGTTGCACGCCACTTCTATCTGCACGCAACCGGCCTGGCGGGCGCGGCCGCAGGCGGCGCGGAAGAGGCTCCGGCCCACGCCCTGGCTGCGCCAGGCGGCGCCGACGGCCAGCTCCATGATTTCGGCCACGCGGGCGGCGTGGTGGAGCTGGGCCTCCATGCGCAGGTGGAGGCAGCCGGCCACGGTGTCGCCGCACCGGGCCAGCAGGAGGCAGTGGGCGGGGCTGGCCTGCACTTCCCGGAAGATGGCGTCGAAGGCAGGGCGGGGGAGGCGGTGCTCCTCCATTTCACAAATCAGGGCATAGACGGCCGCAACGTCGGCCGGTCGGCTTTCTTGTATGGTCAGCATGGGAAAAGGGTTTGGAACGGCGCGGCGGCCCGGGAAACGGGCGCGCGGCCGTGCGGCAAAGGTAGGCTTTTTGCCGGCAGCCGGCAAAAAAACGGGGCGCGAAAGCCGCTTCCCGCGTAAAAAACTGTAAATTTGTCCTCCGCCATGCCCCGGAATAAGGATTTGTAAATCCTGGCCTTGGCGGCAACGGGCGGACGGCCTGCGCCTTGGGGGCGCCGCCGGCCCGCGGCGGACGCGCTCCGCCCCGCCGCCCGGACCGCGGCCGGGGCAACGGGCCGACAACACGCACACAGCATGGGACAGCACACGACAGACAGCGGCGCCGAACGGCGCGAGGAGGCCACCTACCGGCACGTGGTGAAGTACACGGGCCTCTTCGGCGGCGTGCAGGGCATCACGATGCTCGTGGCCGTGGCCCGCAACAAGGTGGCCGCTGTACTGTTGGGGCCGGCCGGCATCGCCTTGGTGAACATCTACCTCAACGTGATGAACCTGCTGAACCAGACGACGAACTTCGGCCTCTCGTTCAGCGCGGTGAAGCACGTGTCGGAGCTTTTCGACGAAGGCAATGCGGAAAAGACGGGCCGCTTCGTCGAGACGGTGCGCACCTGGTGCCTGGCGGCGGCCGTGGCGGGCGTGGCGCTGTGCTGCGTGCTGTCGCCCCTGCTCAGCCACTGGACGTTCGGCAGCCTGGACTATGCGCCGGCCTTCTGCGCGCTGTCGCCCTGTGTCGGTATGATGAGCGTCACGGGGGGCGAGATGGCCATCCTGAAGGGCCTGCGGCAGCTGCGCAAGGTAGCGCTCATCTCCGTGGCGTGCGCGCTCTGTACCCTGGCCATTACGGCCCCGCTCTACCTGCTGCTGGGCGCGGCGGGCATCGTGCCGGCCCTGCTGCTCTGCAACGCGGCGCTGCTGGCCGTCCACCTGTACTACTCCACGCGCTGCTGCCCCTGGCGGTGGCCGCGCGGGCTGCGCGAGCGCCTGCGCCAGGGCCTGCCCATGGTGCGCCTGGGGGTGGCGTTCACGGTGGCGGGCATCTGCGGGCAGGGCGCCGAACTCGTCATCCGCATCGCCCTGCTGCACTTCGGCGAACTGGCCGACGTGGGGCTCTACAACAGCGGCTACGTGATGGCCGTGACCTACGCCTCGGTGGTCTTCATGGCCATCGAGACGGACTACTTCCCCCGCCTCTCGGCGGCCTGTGCGGAGCGCAGCGGCGTGAGCCCCATCGTGAACCGGCAGATGGAGGTGTGCGTGCTGCTCATCGCCCCCTTCCTCATCCTGTTCGTGCTGGCCATGCCCTGGGTGGTCCACCTGCTTTACTCGGCGGCGTTCGCGCCGGCCATACCGATGGCCATGTGTGCCGTGCCCTTCATGTTCTTCAAGGCCCTGACGCTGCCGGCGGCCTACCTGTCGCTGGCCCACGGCGACTCGCGGACGTACCTGCTGACGGAGCTGGCCTACGACGTGTTTGCGGCCGTGGCCATTCCGCTGAGCTTTGCCCGCTGGGGGCTGGTGGGGGCGGGGGCCGCGCTCTCGGCGGCGGGCCTGCTGGAACTGCTCATGATTCACTGCCTCTACCGCCGGCGCTACGGCTTCCGGATGGACGTCCGGCCGCTGCCCTTCTACGCGGGCCAGTGCCTGCTGCTGGGCGTGGGGCTCTTCGCGGCGCTGCGCTGGGCGGACGGCCCGGTGCTGAAGTGGACCGTGGGCGGGGCGGCGTTCTGCCTCTCGGCGGTCTGGTCGCTGCGCCGGCTCAACCGCGAGACGCACCTGGCCGCACTGCTGCGCGGGAAGCTGAAGGGGCGCCGGCGCCGCGACGGCTGAGCCCGCCGCCCGCCCCGGCGGAACCGCGACGGCGGACGGCGGCGGACGGACCGTGGCGGATTGCTGACTGGCGGTGCGCAATCTGCGTTAGACTTCGTTATATTTTGTGGTATTTGTTTAACACGAGAGGCCGGATACGGGGGCTGAAAGGTGAAATGTTGGTAATTTTGCAACAGACTTTCAAGCAAAAACGTTTATGCAGACTAAACAGACTACCGGACTTTTCATTCTTCTCCTGCTGGGGATGCTGACGGCCTTCGGCCCGCTGATTACCGACATGTATCTTCCGACCCTGCCCGAAATGGTCGGCACGTTTTCCACAACGCCCTCGCTGGTGCAGCTCGGCCTGACGGCGAGCATGGTGGGGCTGGCCGTGGGTCAGCTCTTTTTCGGCCCGATGAGCGACTCGCTGGGGCGGCGCCGGCCCTTGCTGGCGGGCATGGCGCTGTTTCTCGTGGCCACGCTGGGCTGCCTGTTCTCGCAGAGCATCCTGGCCTTCGTGGGCTGGCGCCTGTTGCAGGGCGTGGCCGGCGCGAGCGGCATCGTCATTGCCCGCTCGGTGGCGACGGACTACTTCACGGGGCGCGAACTGGCCCGGACGATGGGCCTCATCGGCGCCATCAACGGCGTGGCGCCCATAGCGGCGCCCGTGGCGGGCGGCGTGCTGGCCGGCGTCGTCGGGTGGAAGGGCATCTTCTGGTGCCTCTTCGGCCTCGGCGTCGTGCTGACGGCCGCCTGCTGCCACTTCCGCGAATCGCTGCCCCGGGTGCGGCGCCAGCCGATGAAGCTGCGCGTCGTGGCGCACGGCTTCGCCACCGTGCTGCACCACCGGCGCTACCTGCTCAACGTGCTGCAGTTCAGCTTCTGCCACGTGGTGCTGTTTGCCAACATCGCCTCGGCGCCGTTCATCATGCAGCAGCACTTCGGTTTCTCACCGCTGGGCTTCAGCGTGTGTTTCGGCGTGAACGCGTCGGCCATTGTCCTCTCGTCGGCGCTGACGATGCGTTTCCGCCACCTGGAGGTGACGGCCTGGCGCGGCAGTCAGGCGATGCTGGTTGTCGCCGTCCTGCTGCTGGCGGCCCTCAGCCTGTCGTGCCCGTTCTGGGTGTACGAGGTGCTGCTGCTGGCCCTGCTCCTGACGCTGGGCTTCACGTTCACGGCGGCCAACACGCTGGCCATGGCCGCCGAGCGGGCCAATGCCGGGACGGCCTCGGCCGTGATGGGGGCCCTGGGCTTCCTGATGGGCGGACTGGTGCCGCCGCTGGTGGGCCTGGGCAACATCCTCGTGACGACGGGCCTGCTCTTCGTCGCCGGCGCCTTGGGCGTGTGCGTCTGCGCCACCTGCTCGCTGCGCTACCTGCTGAACCGCCGCGTGGCCGTCTGCCGCGCCTGAGGCCGGGGCGGCCGTTTTCCTGAAGGAGGTCCGGACCGACATTCACCGTGTCGGTCCGGACCTCCCGGCGTATGGCCGCGGCGCCGGAAAGGGCTTGGCCGCACGGGGGCGGACGGAGGCGGCTTTTCTCTTGGACATTGTTCCGGATTTGTTTAACTTTGTCGCTGGAAATCTAATCCTATTGTTCAACCACCTAATTTCTCAACGTAATGAGACATTTGTATTTTCTCCTGGCCGCCCTGTTCGCCGGCCTCTGCGGCGCCCGGGCCCAGCTGCCCACCTTCAGCAACGGCGAGGCGGAGCAGTGGTATGTCGTGCAGTTCACCACGGGCGAAGCGGTGCTCCAGGACGAGGGCGAGGGCCAGAACCTGAAAACCGCCGCCCTGGCCGGTACGGACCCGCAGCTGTGGAAGGTGACCGGCTCGGCCGGCCGCTTGCAACTGGCCGGGAAGAGCGGCCGCTACGTCGGCTACAACGGGAGCCGCTTCTACGCCACGTCCGACGCCTCGGCGGCTTCGGACTTTGAACTCGTGACGAACGGTACGTCGTGGGAGCTGAAGTGCCTGGACCTGGGGACGGACGGCTACGTCTACCTGAACCAGTTCGGCGGAACCGGAGCGGGGCGCGAGCTGGGCGTATGGACGGCCAACGACCCGAACAACCTGATGCGCTTCGTCGTGCCGAAGGAAATCGTGGAACCGTTTCCCGTCACCGGCATTGCGGACTACGAGCCGGAACACAAGAACACGCTGTGGTACGACGCGCCGGTGACGCTGGCCAGCGTGGCCAACCCGTGGATGGAATACGCCCTGCCCATCGGCAACGGCCAGCTGGGCGCCATGGTCTATGGCGGCATTGCCGAGGAACAGATTCAGTTTAACGAGAAAACCGTCTGGACGGGAAACAGCACGACGGCGCAGCGCGGCGCCTACCAGAACTTCGGCAACGTGTATATCCGCGACGTGAGCGGCGTGTTCGGGCCGGAAGGCGGCGGTGCGGTGCGCGACTACTACCGGCAGCTGGACCTGCACACGGCTACGGCTTCGGTACACTACCAATCGCCCGACCGGACGGTCAGCTATACGCGGGAGTACATCTCCAGCTATCCGGACCAGGTGGTGGCCATGCGGCTGACGGCCTCGGCACCGGGACAAATCAGCGTCAGCGTGACGGTGGACGACGCGGCGGGCCGTACGCAGCCCGCCTATGCGGACGGCGAGGCGCACTTTTCCGGGAAACTGACCACCGTGAGCTATGACTGCCGGGTGAAGGTGGTCCCCACCGGGGGAAGCCTGACGACCGACGCCGACGGCATCACCGTGACCGGGGCCGACGAGGTGCTCGTGGTCCTGGCGGGCGGTACGGACTACGACCCGGTGGCGTCCACGTATGTGTCGGGGACGGCCCGGCTGGCCGCCACCATGCAGGCCCGCGTGGACGACGCGGCGGAGCTGGGATGGGCCGCCCTTTACGACCGGCACGAACGCGACTACGGGGCCCTGTGGGAGCGGGCGGAACTGGACTTCCCGGCGGCGGTCAACAACCTGCCGACCGACCGCCTCGTCGTGCAGTATAACAAACTGGGACTGAACAGCCCGCGACCGGAGACCTACATGCTCGAGCAACTCTATTTCGCCTATGGCCGCTATCTGATGATCGCATCGTCGCGCGGCGTGGACCTGCCGTCGAACCTGCAGGGCATCTGGAACAACTCGGCCGCGCCGCCCTGGGAGTCGGACATCCACTCGAACATCAACGTGCAGATGAACTACTGGCCGGCGGAGCCCACGAACCTGTCGGAACTGCATCGGCCCTTCCTGAACTATCTGTACAACATGGCCGAAGTGCAGCCGCAGTGGCGGGAATATGCCCGCCAGTCCGGGCAGACGACGGGCTGGACCTGTTTCACGCAGAACAACATCTTCGGCCAGTCGAACTGGGGGGAGAACTATGTCGTGGCCAACGCCTGGTATGCTTCGCACATCTGGCAGCACTACCGCTATACCCTGGACCGCGACTACCTGAAGACGAAGGGCTTCCCCGTGATGCTGAGCGCGACGAAATTCTGGATGGAGCGCCTGATAAAGGACCGCGTGGCGGGCGACGGAACGTGGATCTGCCCCGACGAGTATTCGCCCGAGCAGAACAACCCGGCCGTGGTGAAACAGGACGCTACGGCCCACAGCCAGCAGCTGGTCTGGGACCTGTTCCACAATACGCTGCAGGCCATCGACGTGCTGGGTCTGGCGGACGCCGGGGTGGACCAGGCCTTCGTGGACGAACTGACGGAGAAATTTAACGGACTGGACCGCGGGCTGCACACGGAAATCTATACCGGGGCCTGGGGCGCTACGCTGAACGGCGTGGCCACGGGCGACACGCTGCTGCGCGAGTGGAAATACAGCGGATATGAGAACGGCGAGAACGGGCACCGCCACTTGTCGCACCTGATGTGTCTGTACCCGCTGGGACAGGTGAACGAGGGAGAAGCGGCCTTCCGCGCCGCGGTGAACTCGCTGAAGTTGCGCGGCGACGAGTCGACGGGCTGGTCGATGGGGTGGAAAATCAACCTCTGGGCCCGCGCCCTCGACGGCGACCACGCGCGGCGCATCCTGAAGGCGGCGCTGAAGCACTCGACGTCGTACGCCACTGACCAGTATGCGGGCGGCATATACTATAACCTGTTCGACTCGCACGCGCCGTTCCAGATAGACGGAAACTTCGGTGCGTGCAGCGGCATTGCCGAAATGCTGTTGCAGAGCCATACCGACACGCTGCGCCTGCTGCCGGCACTGCCCATGCTTTGGCGCAACGGCAGCATGCGCGGACTGAAGGCGGCGGGCAACTTTACGGTGGACCAGACGTGGGCCTCGGGAGCCCTGACGCAGGCGGTCATCACCTCGGGCGCGGGCCGGGACTGCGTGGTGCGCTATGCGGGCATCGCCGGGGCCACCGTGACGGACGCCGCGGGCGCACCGGTGGCCTGCACGACGTCTGGCACGGACGTGGTGCGCTTCGCCACGCAGCCGAATGGCGTCTACACGCTGACCATGCCGGAAGAGCCGGCGGGCATCGGGTCCGGAACGACGGCCGACGCGGCCCGGTGGCTGACGACCAGCGGCCGGACGCTGACCGCCGGCGCCGAGGTGGTGGCAATGGAGGTGTGCGACACGGAGGGACGCCGCTGGGCCCGGACGACGGGGAAGAAACTGACGGTGGACCGCGGCGCAGGGCACGTGGTGATTGTCACGCTGACGCTGCAGGACGGCCGGCGGCCGGCCTGCAAGTTGGCACTGCCCTGACCGCGCGCAGCGCTGGACCTGATTATAATTAAGGAGTGCGGACCGGTACATCGTACGCCGGTCCGCACTCCTTTTATCGGCAGAAACGGCGTGGCGGGGCGCCCAACCCTCCGCAGCGGGCGGGGTGGGCCGGCGCCGGAACACCAGCGCGCCCGGCTGGACACGCAGGAGCGTGGCTCCGGGCGCGCTTCGGGGAAAGTTATCGTATTCCAAAGCATTCGGGACAGGGCCGCCACTGGCAGGCAGGGCGGGGCGACGGAGGCCGGGCCGGTCAGTCGTCCGCAACGGGCGGGGCGGACTGCTGGCGGGCCATGCGGGCGAAGAGGCCGCCGCGGCGAAGGAGCTCGGCGGGCGTGCCGCTCTCGGCGACGGTGCCGCCGGCGAGGACGACGACGTGGTCGGCCTGGGCAACGGTGCGCATGCGGTGGGCGATGAGCAGGACGGTGCGCCCCGCGACGAGGCGCGAGAGGCCGGCCTGGACCTGCGTCTCGCTCTCGACGTCGAGCGAGGCGGTGGCTTCGTCGAGGAGGACGATGGGGGCGTCCTTGAGCAGGGCGCGGGCAATGGAGATGCGCTGGCGTTCGCCGCCGGAGAGGCGGGCACCGTTTTCGCCGATGACGGTGGCATAGCCCTCGGGCAGGCGGCTGACGAACTCGTCGCAGCAGGCCAGGCGCGCCACGCGGCGCACTTCCTCGTCGGAGGCACCGCGGCGCCCCACGCGGATGTTGTCCATGACGGAGGCGTTGAAGAGGACGACGTCCTGGAAAACGATGGCGAAGTGGCGCAGGAGGGTTTCGGGGTCGACGGTGGAGAGGTCGACGCCGCCCAACGTGATGGAGCCGGACTGCACGTCCCAGAAGCGGGCGGCGAGGCGGGCGGCCGTGCTCTTCCCGCCGCCCGAGGGGCCGACGAGCGCGGTGACTTCGCCCTGGCGGGCGGTGAAGCTGACGTCGGTCAGGACGGGGCGGTCGGCCTCGTAGGCAAAGCTGACGTGGCGGAACGCAATGTCGTAGCCGCGCGGGGCAAAGTCGGTCGTGCCGTGCTGGACGGGCATCTCCTCCATCTGCCGCATGCGGCGGATGCGGACGTCGAGGAAGGAGAGGGCGGCCAGATTGTTGAGCACCTCGTTGACCGGGGCGTAGACGCGCGTGCCGACGACGAGAAAGACGAGGTAGGCCAGCAGGGAGACGTGGCCGGCGGAGAGCAGGGTGGCACCGGTGAGGATGAGCGTGGCGAGGCCGAGCTTGAGCAGGGCCTGGGAGCCGTTGACCACGACGCCGAGCCACAGTTCGCCGCGGGTCTGTTCGCTTTCGTAGCGGTCGATGCGGTGGTTGAGTTCGGCCAGGTAGTCGGCCTCGCGGCCGCAGGCCTTCACCTCCTGCATGCCTTCGAGCCCCTCCTGGATGTGGTCCGAGACGGCACGGCGGTTGGCGTAGTTGAGACGGTTGGCCGAACGCATGCCGCGGCGGGCCAGCAGCAGGATGCCCAGCGCGACGGGGACTACCCAGAAAAGGGCCAGGGCCAGCGGCCAGGCGTAGAACGCCATGCCGACGGCCACGAGGGCGAGGCTGAGCAGCGAGGCGAACAGCTGGGGGACGGAGTGGGAAAACGTGTGCTCGAGGTCGGTGCAGTCCTCCATGATGGTGGACGTGAGGTCGGCGAGGTCCTTCTCCCCGAAGAAGGCGAGGGGCAGGCGGCGCAGCTTTTCGGCCAGCGCAACGCGGCGGTTGGCGCTTTCGTCGTAGACGGAGGTGAAAACACTGCGGTACTGGAACGTGCCGACAACGTACATGACGAGGAGGCAGGCCAGGCCGAGCAGGGCGTAGTAGGTCCACGGCGGGCCGGGCGCGGCGGCGGGCGTGACGACGGGGGCCAGCCAGTCGTCCAGGAAAAGAAATACGAGAACGGCGGGGAGCATGAGCGTGAGGTCGAAGACGGTGCTCCAGGCCACGCCGCGACAGAAATCGCGGGCGCCCTTTTCGGAAAGGGCGAAACGGCGGCTAATCCAACGATACATGGTGCGTTTCCTTTTTTACAGTCCAGCGGGCGGACTGCCGATATTCGTTCCACATTTTCAGATACATCCCTCCGGCGGCCAGCAGCTGGGCGTGGGTGCCGGATTCGACCACGCGGCCGCGGTCCATGACGACGATGCGGTCGGCGACGGCGACGGTGGTCAGGCGGTGGGCGATGAGCAGGACGGTGCGGCCGCGGGTGAGTTCGCGGAGGGCCTGCGTGATGAGCCGTTCGTTCTCGGGGTCGGCAGAGGCGGTGGCTTCGTCGAGGAGAACGATGGGGGCGTCCTTGAGCAGGGCGCGGGCCAGGGCGACGCGCTGCTGCTCGCCGCCCGAGAGGTAGGTGCCGCCGGTCCCGATGCGCGTCTGGAGGCCGTGGGGCAGGCGGGCGACGATTTCGTCGCACCGGGTCAGGGAGACGGCGCGCTCCACCTCGGCGGGCGTGGCGTCGGGGCGGGCGTAGCGGATGTTGTCGAGGAGGGTGCCCTTGAAGAGGCGGGGGTGCTGGAAGACGAAGGAGACGTGGCGCATGAGTTCGGCGGGGGCCACGCTGCGCACGTCGGCGCCGCCCACCCGGACGCAGCCCGAAGCGACGTCCCAGAAACGGGGCACGAGGCGGGCGAGCGTGGTCTTGCCGCTGCCGGAGGGGCCGACGAGCGCCGTGGTGGAGCCTTCGGGCAGGAAGAGGCTGACGTCGTCGAGGGCGTAGTCCGCCGCGTCGGGATAGCGGAAACGGACGTGCTCGAAACGCACCGTGGCGTCGGCAACGGGGGCGGGGCTGGACGGGACGGGGAGCGGGGCGTAGGCGAGGAGCGCGTCGAGCCGGCCGACGGCTTCGCGGGCCTGGCCGACCGCCTGGCCCAGGTACATGCTTTTCATGATGCTCTGGGAGAAGACGGGCGTGAGGAGCACGAGCAGCATCCAGTCGAGCAGGACGTCGAGACGGCCCGCGGGCGCCGTGAGCAGCAGCGCCGCGATGGGGACGAGGAGAAAGACGAAACTGTTGATCATGACGGTGTAGACGGTCATGGGGACTTCCCACAGGCGGGTGTAGCGGGCGGCCGTCTCCTTGTAGGCCATGATGCAGGCGTGGAAGCTCTTGAACGAGAAGACGGTCTGCTGAAAGACCTTGACCACGGGGATGCCGCGGACGTATTCGACGGCCTCGGCGTTCATGCGTTCGAGCAGGGACATGTAGGCCGCCATGAACTCGCGGCCGCGGGTGTTCATCGTGTAACCCATGATGAGCATGGCCACGGCGAGGGGAACGAGGCAGGCGAGGCCCATCCGCCAGTCGAGCCAGAGCATGAGGAGCAGGGCAAGGGGCGGCACGAGCAGGGTGGCGGCGAGGTCGGGCAACTGGTGGGCGAGGAAGCTGTGCGTGATGCCGGCATTGTCGTCGATGACCTTGCGGACGCGGCCGCTGGGATGGAGCTCGAAAAAGCCGAGGGGCATGGCGGTGATGCGGCGCATGGCCGAGCGGCGCAGGTTGGACTCGACGCGGAAGGCGGCCAGGTGGGAGCTGGTCAGGGCGGCGAAGTAGAGGACAACGCCCGCAGCGGCAATGCCTGCGGCCCACCAGGCATAGGCAACGGCCCGCTCGCCGCCGGCTACGGGGCCGGACGTGAGCAGGGATTTCACGATGAGCCAGACCAGAACGTAGGGCACCAGGCCGGCCAGCTCGCTCAACGCGGACAGCAGGAGGGAGAGCGGCAACAGGGCCCGGCGACGGCCCATGTAGGCCATCAGCATTCGGAGCGTTTTCATGGGCGCGCCTCCTTTCTCGGAATCGGGGACAGGAATTTCATAGGCATAAGCAGAATAAGTGGTACATGCGGCCCGGAGCCTCTTCCGCTCTCCGGACGTACGGCAAAGGTAGCCCCTGTCCGTGGCCGGCGCAATCGCCATAAAGGGGTATTTCCACTCGCCAGAAGTGGGTAAAATGCCCCGTATTCCCCCGGATTTACGCACACTGCGAATTTTTTCTGCAAAAAATGCGCGTTTCCCTTGGCTGGTATTGTTTTTCGCCGTATCTTTGCACCGGTTTTAACGAAAGAGGTGCCATAGCTCAGTTGGTAGAGCAAAGGACTGAAAATCCTTGTGTCCCCGGTTCGATTCCTGGTGGCACCACTTTGAAGAAAAGCAAATAGCAGTAAACTCCTGATTTCCAAGCGAAATCGGGAGTTTTTGTTTTCCCACAGGACGCAAAAAAGTGCGGAATATGACCGCTTCCGGTGTTCCAAAAGGTGGAGCGGAAAAGGTGGAGCGAAAATCTCCACCGAATCGGATTCTTTTTCGCTGATTTGCAATGTTTTGCGTATCAAGAAAACGTGGATGGTTTCCTACTTTTGTCCAACTAAAAATTGTAGGAAAATGAAAAGAAACTCGTTCAATGTGCTTTTCTTCATCAAGAAAGCCAAACTGCTGAAAAACGGAGAAGCCTCCGTATGTATGCGCATCACCGTGAACGGTGCGCGAGTGGAAACCAACATCCGCAAGAGCATAGACCCTGCGTCATGGAATCAAGCGAAGGAATGTGCCCGTGGAAAAAGCCGCAAGGCGTGCGACCTGAACGTCTATATCGAAAATGCGAAAATCAAGCTCCACCAAATTTTTAATGAATTGGAGGAACAGCGACAGCCCATTACCGCCCGACTGTTGCAGGAAAAGTTCTTCGGACAAGACAAGGAGCCGGAAGAAGTCCGCACGCTCATCGGTACCATACAGGAACATAACGATCAATGCCGTGCCCTCGTGGGGAAGGACTATACGCTGATTACTGTTCGCCGTTATGAAAGCTGCAAACGCTATCTCGCAGAACTTATCAAACAGAAGCATGGGAAAGAGGATTTGCCACTAACGGAAGTCAACGGGGAGTTGGTTCGTGCCTTTGAGTTCTACCTCAAAACGGAAAAGTCCTGCCAGCAGAACACCGTTATCCGTTACATGAAGTGCCTGAAAAAGATAACCAATCTCGCTTTGGCAAACGAATGGATAACCAAAGACCCGTTTGTCGGTATTAAGTTCCATGAGAAAGAGGTTATCCGCGAGTTTCTGACAATGGATGAACTGCTCACCATCTACCACAAGGACTTTCCGTTGGAGCGCATCCGAATCGTGCGTGATGTCTTCATCTTTGCAGCAATGACGGGGTTGGCGTTCATTGATGTGCAGCAACTGGCACCCGAACATATTGTAGAAGATGCAAACGGCAACCTGTGGATTCGCAAGCCACGGCAAAAGACGAAGAATATGTGCAACATCCCTTTGCTTGACATTCCTTTGGAAATTCTCCGTAAGTATGCCGACCATCCGATGTGCCAAAAGAAAAAGGTATTGCTCCCTGTCCCCTGCAACCAGAAGATGAACAGCTATTTGAAAGAAATAGCCGATTTATGTCTGATAAAGAAGAATTTAACCACTCATGCCGCGCGGCACTCGTATGCGACTTCGGTCTGCCTCGCCAATGGTGTGAGTATTGAGAATGTAGCAAAGATGCTCGGTCACTCCAATATAAAAATGACACAACACTATGCGCGTGTGCTGGATAGTTCCATTCTGCGTGATATGACCAATGTACGAAATGTACTTTCTAATGCGATGTAAGGACTATGGAGAGAGGAATAATCACAATCACTGAAAACGGGGTGGTCACTATGCCGACCACTCCCGTCTGGATGACGCAGCAGGAAATGTCCGATGCGTTCAATGTGTTCGGCTATGACATACGCAAGGCTATACACACTATCTACAAAAATATGGAATTACTGGAAAGCGAAACGAAGCGGTACATCAGGCAGGACAATGGGATAAACTACGATGTCTACAGCCTTGAAATGGTGATAGCCGTTTCCTTTAAGTTGAGAAGTAGGGAGAGTATGGCTTTCCGGCGGTTCATTATGGACAAACTCTGTTCTTTCAATAGAGGAGATTCCATCCATTTGTTCTTTTCGCTATCCAATGCCCATCCACGATACACGTGTTAGGATAAAGCGAAACGACCTTTCTATAAAGAGTAAGCCGATGGCGGCAGGATAATTGCCCAGCCATCGGCTTATTCAGTTTTTGCATGTATCAAATCACGTTTCCAAGCGGTATGCGTTCCGATACCCGCTCATCACCATCTTTTCGATGTCGGACTCCTTGTACAGAATTTTTCCACCTAATTGGTAGTAGGACACCATTCCGTTGTTGCGGTAGTCCTGCAAGGTACGTCGGCTCACCTTGAGCCATGCCGACACTTCCTTGTCCGTCAGGAATTGTTCATCACTTGGTGAAGTCTTACAGCTTGCGTCCATTCTTTCGATGCCTTCAAACAAGGCATCCAGCTTTCCGATGAAGCCGACCTCCAGTTCACGGTCGGCAAGAATCAAGTCGTTCATAATTTACAGTGGATTTAGTGGTTGTACTTTCGATTGTCTGATTAGATGCTACAGCCACGATAGGCTACATCCTTACGTCTGTCCTCCACAAGTCGGACGATGCGCTGCACGTCCTCCGGCTTATAAAAAATCTTGTGTCCTATCTGCGAGTAAGCCAGTGTGCCGTTATCGCGGAGCGTCTGCAAGGTGCGCGGACTGATGCGCAACTGTTGGCAGACTTCTTGGTTGTCCATCCAACGGCTGAGCCGTTTCCCTTCCCTCTTACGGAGGATTTCATTCACCCGGTCGGACAGGCGGTTGAGCTTGCCGACCATTTCTTCATACTTGCTTTTTGAAATGATTACTACTTCCATACTCATTATATTTATTGTTTGTTCTTCTTTTTGCCTGCAAAGTAAAGCCGTTGTCCGCTTGAAACAATGGATTTGCAATGAGGTGGCAGCTTGTGGCAGCAAATGGTCGGGAGTGGCGTCATCCACCGAACCCGCAACGGCTGTTCCAAGCGTCCGTGATGCAAAGAAAAGTGAAGTCTGGCATAATCCGACCGCTTCGCATCTGCGTGGCAGCATTTGGCATCGGTGTGGTAGCCTGTGGCGTTTTTCGGATTCTCAAAGGGCATTTCCTTAAATCCGTCCCGACTACTCCATTTAAGCCCTTAAAATTCCCAGTGCCTGTTTCATGTACAATGGCAAAACGGCGCAGTCTGAACCGTTCAGGCAATGTGTAAAGTGCAAAACCATACATTGTTGCCACAGCCAATCCATTCGTTTGACTGCCTGCAATACAGGCGTTTCCTTTGCAACCGATAATCGGTCAAATGTGCGCACAACGACCAACATTGTTAAACATTTAATTCAAACAAGTATGAAGAAGAATTTAAGCAGCCAAAGTATGGATGCAGCATTGCAGGATTTTTTAGGCAGCAAGCCGAGTATGGAAACCCCGAAGCCGGAACCCCAGCCTGCCGACACACAGGAACAGGCAAGTGAAGCTGTGCAGGGAAAAACAGATGAAGCCGTGCAGGAATCGACGGACGAAACTCCGCAGGTAGTACGCCGCATCAGCGGCAAACAGCGCCGGGCATCGCTGGAGGAATACAAGGAAGCCTTCCTTACCATTCCGACCATCGAAGACCGCAAGCCCGTATTCTTAAGCAGAAGCACACGCGACGCCCTTGACCGTATCGTTCGTATGTTCGGCGAACGGCGGATGAGCGTGTCTGGACTGGTGGAGAACATCGCCCGGCAGCACCTTGACACCTACGGGGAGGACATCGAAGCATGGCGTAAACTCTGAGAGTTAAGAAGTGGATTGACGGGGTGCAATTCAGAGTTACCCTGAACCTGTCCAACGGAGTTTTGAGGGGAGCAAGTTTGTGTTTCAGGCATACCGAAACCGCCTGCTCCCACTCCGAAACTCCGTGGAAGCTACATCCCGTTGGTCTATTATGTATGCATACTTTAATCATTAGAAATCAATGGAACAGAAACGGAAAACTGGCAACAGAAACAAGGGAGGCCGCCCCAAGAAGGGAGCGGCAGACAAGCTGAAATACCGCCTCACGGTGAAGATGGCGACATCGGACTACTACACGCTGAAAGGCAAGGCACGGAACGCAGGCATATCCGCCGGGGAGTTCCTGCGCCGTTGCATGAGGGAGGGGCAGGTGAAGGAACGGCTCACGCCAGAGCATACAGGCTATGTCCGCCAACTCTGCGGCATGGCGAACAATCTCAACCAACTTGCGCATGAGGCGAACGCGGCAGGCTTCGCCACCGTGAGACTGGAATGCCGTGTACTGGTCGCACGCATTGAGGAGCTACTTAATCTGCTACTTCTATGATAGCTAAAATTGTCAAGGGAAGTAACTTCAAGGGTGTGGTAAGCTACATTCTTGACAAGGAAAAGGACGCTAAAATCCTTATCTGTGACGGTCTGTTTGTCGAGGACAAGAATACGATAGCCATGAGCTTCGATGCACAATCAAAGATGAATCCAAAGGTTACGAAGCCTGTCGGACACACCTCGTTGGCTTTTCATAAGGAAGATGAACACCGCCTGACAGACCGCACAATGGCCGGAATAGCGTTGGAATACCTGAAAGAAATGGGGATAACCGACACGCAGATACTCATCGTACACCACCTCGACAAGGAGCATCCGCACGTGCATATAGCGTTCAACCGCATAGCCAATAATGGCAGGACTATCAGTGACCGCAACGAGCGGATACGCAGCTCACGCATCTGCAAGGAACTGACGAAGAAATATAACCTGTATTTCGCCAGCGGCAAGGAGCAGGTGAAGCAGCACCGCCTGAAAGAGCCGGACAAGACCAAGTACGGGCTTTATTCCATCCTTAAATCGGAGGTTTCAAGGTGCGGAAACTGGAACATGCTTACCGCAAATCTGAAGAAACAAGGCGTAGAAATTCAGTTCAAGTACAAGGGCAAGTCGGACGAGGTGCAGGGTATAGTTTTCACCATGAACGGCTATTCGTTCAGCGGCTCCAAGATTGACAGGCGGTTCAGCTATTCCAAGATAGAAGCTGCATTGGAACGTAACAGACATACCGAGCGAATGGAAATGTCACCCTCTTCGCGTCATGAAGAACTGCCCACGTTTCAACCTGAATCAAGGGGAAACGATGATTTGTACAGCGGTTCGATTGGTCTTTTCATGCCGGACAACGCAAACGCTCAGGCGGAAGAGAACTATTTTGAGGAACAACTAAAACGTAAGAACAAGAAAAAGAAACAACGTAAAATAAGATTCTAAATATGGATAATAACGAAGTATATGCACTCTTCGAGGACATCAAGAATAACCTCAAGGGTATCAACGGAAAGTTGGAGGACGCTCCAAAAGTAGCAAATGACCAGTCAGGCGGACAACCTCAGGCGGTGGACTTGAACCCCATAAAGGAGCTGTTCGAGAGTTCCGCAAAGGAGCATCAGGCACAAACCAAAGCCATGCTGACCAAGTTCGCGGAGGCGGAGGTTTGCGCATCGAACAGGATTTTGCACCTGTTGCGAAACATGAAAGATTCGTTTGCTCGAAGTTTGGAAGAACAGGATACCGAGCCGCGGGAACATATCCACCGCCATAGCTTTGACATCAAATCGAGCAAGGTGTTTTCTCTTTTGGTCGGCATGGGTATCGTGTGCAGCCTTTCCGTCTGGGGCAATATCGAGCTTTGGAAATCCAAGCGTCAGTATGCGGACGATGCGTTGAAGTTCCGTGTCATCCGCTCATGGGGAGGATGCAATGCCAATAATATCCTTTGGCTGAACGATGTGTTCGACATCCATCGCAACGAGGAAGCCATTGAATGGCTACAGCAGGAGGCTGACGGTTACGACAGAAACTTGAAGGCTGTTTCCGACAGCTTGATGCAGGAGAAAATCAAGCAAAGAAGATAAGTATTCTATCTACAACAAAGGGATATTTCAGCAGTATCCCTTTGTTGATAAATTACGCCACCACAACTTTACCAAGTAATGACCTTGTCCACTATAGCCTGTTGCTCGGAACTGCTACGGCGCAAATAAATGCGAGTTGTTTCTATGCTCTCATGCCCCATCAAGTCCGCCAATAAGGATATGTCATTGAACTTTTCAAGGAAATTCTTGGCGAAACGATGCCGGAACGAATGGGGATAAACCACTTTCTCATTCAATCCGTATTTTTGAGCATAGTTTTTCAGTTGTTGGGCTATACCTCTTGTCGTAATTCGATTCCCGAAGCGATTAAGGAAAAGATAGCCTGTTGTCCGCTTTTCCTTTTGCAACCAAGATACAGCTTCCGTTCGAAGTGCCTTGGGAATGTAGATACGCCGAATCTTACCGCCTTTGGTGTAAATGTCGAAATAGCCGACCATCACGTGTTCCACTTTCATCTGTATAAGCTCACTGACACGTGCACCTGTAGCAGCAAGGAAACGTACCACGAAATACCACGTAAGGTTGTCTTCCCTTTTCAGTTTGTTTTTCAAGAATGTATAGTCGGCATTGCTAATCACATTCTCCAAATAAGAGCGTTGTTGCACCTTGACAGACTTTAGTCGTAAACGTGACTTCCCCGACATATCAAGATACTTATTAACTGCCTGTATGCGGAGATTGACCGTCTTGGGCTTATACTTTTCAAGAAGATACGTCTTGTAAATCAACAAGTTCTTCTTGTTTAAATCCTTGTGTCGGGAATAGAACTCTTTTACAGCATACACGTATGCCGAAACGGTGTTTTCTGCCATATTGCTTTGGCGCAAACACTCCTCAAAATCTTTAATTTCCATATTCAAATTTATTAGTGAAACAATATGTTATCTCTAATAAATTAGGATGGGGAGCCAAATGCGTTGAGTTCCTATTATGAGAAGTTTCTTGCCACAGGAGAGGTGAAGTGCATCGACGAGGAGATACCATTTGAAATTCCGCAAGGATGGGAATGGACACGCATCGGTAACATATTCAATCATACAAGCGGAAAACAGCAAAGTGGTAATAACAAGAACGATGGAATACCGCAGAAGTTTATTACTACATCCAATCTATATTGGGGATATTTCGTCCTCGACAATGTAAAAGTTATGAATTTTACAGAGGAGGAAATCAGAACCTGCTCTGCAACAAAAGGCGATTTGCTTGTTTGCGAAGGAGGTGCAGGTTACGGCCGTTCTGCGATTTGGAATGAAGATTATGATATTTGTCTTCAAAATCATATCCACAGATTGCGCCCATGTATAAATGGTATCTGCGAATACGTGTATCACTTTATCTACCTATTAAAAGAAAGCAATAACTTAGTCTCAGTAGGAACTGCAATGCCTGGACTTTCAGCAAACCGTTTAAAAGGATTATTATTACCATTTCCTCCTCTTTCTGAGCAAGAGAGAATTGTCGCTAAGTTAGGTGAACTCTTACCACAGGTAGAAAAATATAGTAAAGTTCAGAGCAGTTTGGATGAACTGAATGTTGCAATAAATGATAAACTAAAGAAGTCTATTCTTCAAGAGGCAATTCAAGGCAAACTAATCCCACAGATTGTAGAAGAAGGTACAGCGCAAGAATTACTTGAACAAATCAAACAAGAAAAACAGAAACTTGTGAAAGAAGGCAAACTGAAAAAGTCTGCTTTGACAGATTCCGTTATCTTCAAAGGTGACGATAACAAGTATTATGAGCAGATAAACAACCAAATGGCTCAAATAGAATGCGATTACGATTTTCCGAGCAGCTGGTCTATTGTAAGACTATCCTCAATTTGCACTCTTATTGATGGCGAGAAGAAAGATGGACAGCGTATTTGCCTTGATGCAAAATATCTGCGTGGAAAAAGTGCAGGTGATTACTTGCAAAAGGGGCGGTTTGTGAAACAAGGTGATAATATCATCCTTGTTGACGGAGAAAACTCTGGCGAAGTGTTCACTGTACCTTGTGATGGCTATATGGGCAGCACATTCAAGCAACTTTGGGTTAGCTCTGTTGTATATCTGCCGTATGTTCTGAATTTCATTCTATTCTATAAGGAACTATTACGAAAATCGAAACGAGGTGCAGCCATTCCGCACTTGAACAAGGAGATATTCTATTCGCTTATTATCGGCATTCCACCGTACCAAGAGCAAATGAGAATTGTGAACAGAATCAATGAAATATACAGCAAGATTAAGGGCTGATTAGCCCTTAATCTTGCTATTTACTAATTCTATTTTTGTCACAATTCTTTTCTGCTCAAGTAAAGGCGGCAAAGGAATCAATAAATTATTTAGACTTTTGTTATTAAGTGTTTTTCCTTTTATAGCATCTTTAGAATCTCCACTATTAGAAATTGTAGGGAGAATATAAAACAGATAATCTCGAAATATATTATTAACATCTGCATATGGCACAATCGTGATTATAGCTTCGTTATGATAGGCATCTACCCCTAAGATAGATGTGCGTCCTACAGTAAGTTTGAAACTCATAAGCAAACTACCTTTAGGAGTTGGATAACACTTAAAGATTTCATTAACAGCTATATCTGACACTTTTTCTTTTACTGCTTTTATTGTCCCTCCTTCAACCATATCTGATATTGAAACCCAATTATGTTTACCATTACTCCAATATACCTGCTCTCCACGCGGTGGTGTCTTTCCTATACGCATTTTAACGATTGTGCGTAAGCATTCGGACAAATGCACCTTTTACACCTTGAGGTTTGGTTGTAGCTTTGC